>Ga0210003_1000182_pt1 | contig 56067 bp, 56 predicted proteins | sample LantaG_FD_182804 | JGI IMG/M metagenome (GOLD analysis project Ga0210003, IMG submission 182804) | Deep subsurface microbial communities from Baltic Sea to uncover new lineages of life (NeLLi) - Landsort_02402 metaG (SPAdes) (version 2) | ecosystem: Environmental > Aquatic > Marine > Oceanic >... | reverse complement strand
TGAGAAAATTTAATAATCAATTTCCCGGTCCTTGGAGGAGGACAAAACAAACAGGCAGGAGATTCAAAGAATGGTTTGGAAATTTTCTATTTGGTGAGACAGCTGATGGAAAATGGAATGGGCTCATTGAAAAATGGCACACAGTGCCAATGGACAAATGCAGAGCAAGGGTCAGAAAAACTGTATACAAACTGGCCAGAACAGAATACGAAGGAGGGTAACATGAACAGGAGCACGATGGGACAGGCAGCAGTGAACGTAGCAATGTTCCCACTGACAGTGGCTAGCATGCCGTTTGTCGGGATGGGGAAATTACTGAAAGGGACAGCTCTATTGATGGAGCGCAAAAGTTCTAAGATGACTGTGGCCATATATGGGAATGAGGGCCACTACAGAGTGGCATGTACCGGCTCACCGTTTATCAAAACGATGAGCAGAAACGAATCGATCGCATTAGAAGATCTGTTTCAGGGTCAGTTGGTATACACAAAATTTATCCCAACAGATAACCCAGAAAGGGTTCATGCAATCTGGGATAAGGAAGAAATTAAGAAAAGAATTGAAAGCGGTATATCCATTAGTGGAGAAAATCAAGAGCAGTGTAAAGTTCTCCGCACGATCCTGAAAGGGATCAGAGAAGCTATGAATGAGGAAGCCGATCTTATTAAGGGTGCAAGAATCGGATCGCTTCGACTATAACGTTTTAAAGGGGCACGGCCCCTTTTTTCGTGGATAAAAAAATTATGCTTTAGTTATTGTATTAACAAAAGCTTGGACACATAAATAACAAAATAATATTATCAAGGAGGCGTATATAACGCAATAACTAGCTTTATGGATATCTCGGGATATTATTCTTCGTACTAGTCAAATAGAAATAATCTAACTACAAAAATCCAATATCCATATTTCGAAAATAATTTAAAAAAAAGAAAGTTAACGGTTTAAGGAATTCAAACAAAATTTTAAATTAAAAAAAAGAAATTCTATTGAGAAACACCATTGAGAGAGGTCATACTAAAATTATTGAGGTGAACAATGTATTGTTTAACCAAACAGCAGTATGCCGCATTGAGTATATTTTTAGGCAATACTAATTGCAAGAAATGCAATAAAATTTTAAAATTGGGGAGATCGGCAGTGCCGAGCGTAAGAATGAATGTGAGGGAAGAAAATGGGGAATTCAGTGATGGGGGACTTTATGCTTTAATAGAACAAATCTGCGAATGCGGAATGAAGGATATAATTTTGATAAAAATGACAAACGCTATCAAAAAAATATTCGTCTAAAAGGATTTACTAAAATAAAAAATGGGTGAAATTAATCACCCATTTTTTTGTCGTTAAAATTATAAAACACTAGTTTCTTCCAAACCAATTATTATCATATAATCTTCGGTCAATTCTAGTGCTGGGTTTATTTTTCTTTGATCTGGAAGATTGGCATGGCCATTCATCAAAATGTCAGTCATCATTTTTCTTTTAAGAGCCATATCATCACTCGCAGGGCCAAATAATTCTTTTATGATCTTTTCCGCTCCATACGCTGATAATACCCAACTATCCATTTCTCCAACCATCTGACCTCTTTCCTTGGAGGCCGCTGATGGTTGTTTAGTTTTTTGTGAATATGCACCAACCGATCTAACGGAAAGTTTCTTCTCAGCCATATGTTCCAATTTCTGAATAAACATATAACCAACTGGAACTCCATCTTTCGTTTTCATATTATATTCAGGAAGATGTAGTTTATATTTAGTTTTTAATCCTAATATTTTTATAACTTCCATAATGTGTTTAGTTTTAGGTGCATCAAATGGAGGTACAATTATTGGAAAGAACTTCTCATTTCTCAATACCTGAAAGTCTTTCTCAGACATCTTCATAAGTGAATTTATAACTTCCTTCTTTATTTTTTTGTCAGCAGTATTGTCCAACTGTGTCATAATTCTCACCATCAATTTGGTGAATGCAATCTTGGTTAAATTCCTGGACTCATCAGCTATTCTTTTAGAAATTAGACCACAGTAAAGTTCGAACACCTGACCCATGTTAATACGCCCATAGATTCCAAAAGGATTTAAAATAATATCAATTTTATCACCCCATGGAGTTACAGGCATCTTATCATCATCTTCCATTAAAGTTATAACACCTTTGTTACCATATCTATTAGAAAGTTTATCACCGTCTTTTATATCTTTTTCTGTTTCAACATATACCTTAATCATTGTACCATCAATTTTCTCACCACGAATAGTATATTGCCCGACTCGCTTTGGATTCCCAAATTTATTAACCAACTTTGTCATTGTCGGATTGAGTGATTTATGGTTGCAAAAAACTTCAACAGAATATATGATTCCTTTAGTGGATTTCAAGGTTATTGTTTTCTCTGTAGTTATATCCAAATCGCCATATTCGTCCATTTCGCCCAATAGTGGAACAATATTTTCTGGTACAAATTCTACAAGAATATGTCTATCATCTATCTTTCCATCCATTTCAATATTATAATCAATGAGCTCATCCTTCTGGGAAAGAAATATTTCATATACCATTGAATGCCTGCTGGTCAATGCTTGTTCTTCGGCCAGCCCTTTTCGTATTATTATTCCGTCTTCGAAATTGGCACCCTTCCATTGCATAAACGCACATAGTAGATTTCTTCCAAGTGCCAACTGACCATTCTTAAATAAATGGTTCGATGCTAATACCTGTCCAGCTTTCACAACATCACCAGTCTGAACTTCAGATTTCAATTCACTAATGCTATGATAACTCTGACCACTTCTCAAAACAACTCTTCCAACATCCACCTCATCTATTTCACCTGTTTTATATTGTATCTTTATCTTATTATCTGAAACTTCTATAACCTTTCCCGAACCTTCTGCCGTAACTATAAATTCTCCTGAACAATAATTTGCTATAAAAGATTCATAACCAGTTTGAACAGCAGGAACTTCATTGTATATAATTGGAAGCGATTGCTTCATTTGGTTGGATGCCATGATCATTCTAGTCGGTTCATTGTTTTCAATAAATGGTATCAATGATGTGGTTGGGCTAAGCATTCCAGTTTTAAGATTATCATCTATTTTTTTAGAAACAAGATGCCCATATTTAGTCCTGAAGTTTGCACCATTCGTTAAATTCTGAACCATGCCAATTGCAGATGATTGTGGTGTATCTATTGGATCTATGTTTCCAAAATATTCCGGATGGACACCGCGCATTTCTAGCAATTCTGCTTTTGCATCTATGCCACCAACACCACGATATGTGACACGGGTGATCGTGGAAATTTGTTCCAGTGGATTGACATACTCAGCAGTCTGTGTCAATGCGGATGTTAATATATCAGACATAATTCTATTTTGATCTATTTCGAGCTTGACAGCTTTATTTCTAAGTTTAGTTTCACCATTATAACGAGAATATGCCAAATCAAAAACCTGTTTTATAGCCATAGGAATAATTTCAGTACTCCTAACTCTCATCTTGCTTATATCATTTCTAGCCTGAAAATATCCCTCCATCAATTTAGGTATAATAAATTTATAAATATCAATTATATTTGTTGGTTCATTATTAGATAAAAGAATTTCTTTTGTCTGTTTATCAATAATATTAGCATGAACTGTTTGTACATTATATTTGGCATTTTTGCTCCCGGTCATCGCAGAAATTACATTATTCCAAATATATTTCCCATCCATGAACTTTATTGTATATTTTGCAACTCTAATAAAGTCATTTTTCAGAATTTCCCATTCTTTATTTTCAAAAACTACGGATATCTTAGAATCTTTAGTTTTTAAATTTACGGAAATTTTATCCTGATCTACGACATCACCTCTTACGATTTTTATTCCAAATGACGAATATAAACCTTCCTCTCCGAATGCGGCCAAAAAACCAATCATAAATGGCATCTTCAAACCAGAACAAAATAAACTAAAATATGGTTCTTTAAAAGCTTTATATTCCAATCTTATTGTAGCATATATAGAATGCACATATGCTAAATATGGTTTTGGGAAGTAAATTGGATTTGCTATTAATTGATTTATTAAAACTTTTTTCATTCCATTAATATAGATATAATTATTTTCTATAATAGCCGGAACCTTGAATCTAATATTTTGTATCTGTCCATTTGCTAATTTCATTTTGGCATTATATTGTATGAACACACTTTTAAATATTTCTGTTGAACTACTCTGGACAATCTCTTTTGTCACCCCAAGTAGTTTAACTGGAATATCTTTATCTTTATATGAACCCAATATTTCCTCAACATACTCATCCTGTAGCTGCGTTACCTCATTTATTCTTTTTACCATAACATTATTGAGAAGTTGGTTATTGTGTATCTTTTTTAAATCTACATTCTTTGTCAAAGGATGTTTCGATCTATTCTGTATATCAAAAGATGGGAGCATAAATTCTTTTGTTTTTTCAATAACTGCTTTCGGACCATGCTTCGTCACAGCTTTCTTAGCAATTTCTTCTGGGGTGTTTAATGTGTGTTTGAGCAATTCTACAGCAATATCATCATCTGTTTTTATTTCTTTTTGTAATTCCTTGGTTTTTCCACTTGTTATATTTGATCGCACGACTTCCTTAATTGATTCGTCATCTATTGTATCTTTCTCTTCTCTGAATTTTTTATTATTTTTTAACATATTTCCATCAGTTTCTGATACAGATGGTGGAGTCACAACAACATTATCTGTGGTTGGTGTAATCTCAGAATCTTTTTCATCGGGAAGTTCTTTTGTCATTTCCTCTGATGTATTTTCAGGAACATCAAATTTCATTATCTTTAAGAATGAAAAAAGTTTAGACATACTAAATCTTTCATCATTCTTTCTATATAATAAACGATACGTAACAGAATCCAAATTTTCATTCAGTAAAAACATTTCATCAAAATAATTAGAACCAAGCTGTATTTGTTTGAGAAATGGAAATATTTTCCTTTTGAATATATTTTTATCAAACGCCTGTCTTGTATTTACATGATACATCACAATCGTCTTATAACCTTTTGCATTGAATTCTTTTATATAATTATTTAAAATGTTTGACAACATTACAAATGGCACGTTCTGTCTCAAGTTTGTAAATTTATTATGTATAGTACTTATCAAGGGGTTGAAGTCAAAATAAAACGGCCTACCCACATCCAGAATTTTATCTTCTTTCATAAACGGCATCAGTTTATATGCTGTTCTTATTGCTTGTAATTGACTCCCCTTAGGAACCATTCTAATAAATTTATAAATAAATCTCGGAATTAAAATATTACGTATATAAGCAATAGGTATATTCATTTTTGGATAAAGATCTAATAATGGTTTATTGTTTTCTGAAAAATAAACCAACGCAACTTTATCTTTGGCTGTTATGAAAAGTCGTTTGTCAGCAGTCGTAAACAACATAAACTGACTAGGACGTTTGGCTTCTTGCAATACTAATTTTTCAGACATCTTATCTCCTTAATACAACATTTCTAATATGGAACTATCCATTTGAACAACTCCCTCGGTATCTTGATAATGGGAGGTTATTAAAGCCTGCTGTACAGCATTCTGAACATCTTCAAACATAAGACCCAGTTTCCAGTTATCTAAATATGGTATAGATTTTACTCCAACTTTATATGGATTCCATTCTTTTGTCAATCTTGCCAATAGTCTATTATTATCTTTATCTCTGAGAATTTGTGATAATAGCACTTCGACATGGACCAGATCTAAAGTAGAAACATCTTTATATTTTTCCCATATTCTATTGAATACTGAGAGAATATTTCTGACACTTTCCTTTTTATCTAGGTATGAAACTAACTGATCTATAATTAATGAGAAGTTATCATCCTGATCTGCAATAATCATAAATGGCGTGTTTGGTTTAGTTTCCATCACTATTTTATGTTTATCCACAAAGACAAAATAATCTTTCAACAATGTTACACCAGTATCAGCCTCGAGAAGTATTCTTCCTTTAGTTGGATGTGTTATAACCATTGCCAAACTTGGAATAATTAAATTCCCTTCTTGTGTTTCATAAATGGAGCTTTTTTGAATTGTGTCTAATAAAATTTCTATTTTAATTGGCTGTACTGAAATAAGGTTTTGTTGATTTTGAATGAGCCACTTTGACAACTCCGATTTATCCAACCATGTTTGATTTTTCAAAAATGCATCTATAACATCAAATATTTGAACAGATACAATACCACCAGTATGGAATGTCCTCATAACAAGCTGGGTTCCACGTTCTCCTACTGATTCGCCTGACAATACCCCAATGTTGCGGGTCTTAATTATTTCTCTAAGTTTCCCATAACACGTGTGACATATTTCTCTCGACTTACAAAATATAGGTGATCTCAATTTCAAAATTTTAAATTTATTTACATTGGCAGGCGTTAACTCAATAAGTGTATCACCTTCCAATACATTTCGTCCCACAACTCTTCCAGCTATATCCGAATCATTTGGTATATTGAATGTTCTTGTTGTTTTACAATCATGAATATCTTCAGACAATTTACAACAACTAAGTGCATAAACAAGCTTTCTTGTTAGATATCCAGTGTCTGCTGTCTTCAGCGTTCTATCAGCAAGACCTTTTCTCGCTCCACTACCAGACTCAAAATATTCAGATGGTTTGAGTCCATCAACAAATGATGATGATATAGAAATTGTCAAGTTATTGTTCGCATCAGATATCAAACCTTTAACACCCAACATCTGAGTTATCTGTGACATCTTACCCGATGCACCGGATATAATAGAATCATATAAAGCCGAATCCGTCTTCTTCAATCTATCTAATATCACTGCCCCCATTTGACTTACTAAGTTTGTTTTTTCTATTAGATCATCAGTCTTTTTAAATATTTCCCTCAATTTAATAATTTCTTTATCTTCTGCTATCAGGAGATCATCAAGTATAATACTTCTTGGATATATTGTAATAATTTTATATGCCATTTCTTGTAATCTTTGTATGACTTCATGTAATTTTTCTTTATAATATGCTAGAAGTTTTCTGATTAATTTGCTGAATGATTTGCTAGTTACTGTTTCTAAAATATATCCTTTGTCATCAGCATATTCTTTAAATGCACTATTAAATAAATATTTGCCAACTGTCATCACAGTTCCTTTTATCTCTATTCCTTTTTCTATATTTTTCAACATATTATCTACATCTATGATGCTGCCAGTATACGTTTCTTTGATTGGATAATCACGTGTCATAATGTATATTCCCTGAAAAATATCTTTTTTAAGATCGAGAGTTGGCTGATTCATTCCTTTATGAGATTCCATTGTCATCATCAATCTTCTGGCTTCTTCAGTGGCTTCATCTGTCATTAAAGAATATATTGCCATTGTATCGCCATCAAAGTCTGCACCAAATCCTTCACAACTGGCATGATTTATACGTATGATATTTCCATCAACTATTATCGGTTCGAATGCCCTCCAACTATCACGCTGCAAAGCCGGATCACGTTTTGCACAAACAACCCTATCTTTAGAAACACGAATAGTAATCTTCTTAATTTCGGTATATATCGGATGTTCAACTTTGATCATACTCTGACTTATATCTTTTAGAATCTTTTTACACTTTTCAATGTAATCTTCCTTTGGATACATTTCTGAAAATAAATCATAATACTCTTTTTCCTGTTGTAACAAGTTATGTAGAATGAATGGTTCAAATATCCTGACGGCAATTCTCATGGTAATTCCAATTTTATTCGGGGGTATATTTGGATCTCCGACAATTACTCCACGCCCACTGTGGTCCACTCTTTTTCCCAAAAGATTAGATCTATAATATCCTGCCTTCTTTCCAAGCTTCAATTTAACAAACTCATATAATGTATTATATGCCAATTGTATCTTAGAAACGAACGTAGATCTTGTCAGTTCATCAAAACCATCCAGATTGGATGGAATTGATCTACATATCTTAATAACCTTTATATAATGTTCATTAAGTTCGTCCGGCATAAATTCCCCGGTCTGTCTGTTCGGATATATTGGTCGTTTCTCAGGAGGTATGATCGGTATTTTGGATGTGAATACTTTCTTCCTACTATTATTTATTATTTCCACAAATATTTTTCTATCGTGTGTATCTGCGCGGAAACGCAGGGAATTAAATGATTCTATCAAACCGATGATCCCATAATGTGATGCGTCTTTTTCTGATAGCTCAATAGAACCATCATCCAAAACATTAAAGCCTAAATCTTCATTCACTATCCTATCTATTTTCTTATCCAATCTTGTTAAGATAGAATATACAACAGGATTGAATACTTTAACCCTCAAATCTATACAAGCATAGGCAGACCTAAACTTCTCACTCCCTTTCATTCCAAAAATAATTGGACTAAACAGACCCATATCAGAAAACTGCTGTAGTTTTTCACTTTTAAAAATCTTCGAGTCGTTGACTATTGGAAGATGAGCGCAGAAGCTTTCTAAATCCATTAAATTTAATTTTGTTTGTTCAGCCATGAGTCGCAACTCCTCTGTTCATATTTATTTTTGTTCTTCATATTCCAAAAATCCTTCTAGTATATTGTGTTTAGATTCATGCAGATCTTCATCTACCCCAAACACAATCTTGGGATTTATTAATCCTTTCATAACATCTTCTTTATTAACTATCCTAGGGGGCTGAATAACATATTTAGTTTTATCTGTGTCAAAATATTCTCTTAGATATTTCTTTAAAGTTATACTTTCAGAATGGTCTTCAATGCAAACAATTCCGGGAATGTATAAAACATTTTTAATAATGTTGTCAAATTCACTCATATACTCCCTCCTTTAAACATCCAGATTTCGTTCCATGGAAACCATGGATAAGAAAAATTTCCTTATTTTATCAAATTCATCATTCTTCTCATCAAATAATTTAATTAATGTATCTAATATTATTTCCACCCAATCTTCAGGTATTGTTACGACTGATCCTTTAACAACATCATAAACGCTTGGAAGTCTCAAATCTTCAATGATATAATTCAATATGTTGATTATTATACTTTTATCTTTAATTCCATAGAAACTCACATCTTTTTCCATTATTGTTTTATAATGTTTTTTAATGGTTTTCTTTCTAATATTTTTGCTAAGATTATTTTTCTTATTCTTAACTACTCTTAATAGCAGTGCGAGTTTTTGGAAGAAAGGATCGTTTGGATATAACTTGGATATTAATTGTGAAATAAAAATATTATTGAGAATAATATAATGTGTTTTTCTCTCATTTAAAAAACTTGTAGAAATTCCTGTAATTTTTGAAGTTAATAGATTTCCAATCGTATACATTATAGGGGAAACAGTTGATTCTGTTGATCTTAAAATCATCTTATCAACAGTTTCTTTATCAAATAAATATTTCAAACCAAAAAGGATATGATTATTAAACATGGATTCATTCATTATCATTTTATCTATATCTAGGGACATTAAATATTGTTCGAAATAATTTTCATTGCTGTCATTAATTATTGTAGAGTTTATATTTGTTCTGATTAGCCATGTGAAACTTTCATTTATAATAGAAACAATAAAAGTCATTGGATTCTTTTTTGCTCCAAAATCATATGTTACTAAAAATTGATGCATAAAGCAATTGAACATCATTAAAGAGTATCCAACATTTTGATATCCATATTTAATGGAAACTAAATTCCAAAGATTTTTATCAGATAAAGAAAACTTAAAAGATATCTGTCTTATTAATTTATAGAGAATATCAACAAAACCAGTATCATATAATTTTCCAGTTACGGTATACATGAATTTTTTATACCAATATTCCGAAAAATTATTCTTATCAAAAATAAAAGGAGATATTAATTTTAAAGATATTATTGTTTCTAAAAGATCTTCCATCATTTCTTTATCTATATATAATGACTTTGAAGTTTTCTTTGCTGGGTTGCAATAACTTGAAATATCTAAATCCATTATTTTCAATCTTTCTTTTGATAATTCGCGAATCTCTTCTAATGTTTTGAAAAAATTGTCCCAATCCGAAGTATCAAAATAAGTTGTCATGCTTTTCATAAAATCATTGTATCTAGGAATCAAGAGTGCCGATCCTCTGATGAAATCAAATATTTCTTCATATGAGTTTCGCATTGAAGCATTTTTAATATTAAATTTCCATTTAGATTTATCAGCAAACACGAATTCCCCAAACCTTCCAGTCTTGTCCTTGATGTGATTAAGTTTCATTCGAAGTCCTCCACGAAAAAGTTTTCTTTGTTAGAATATATGTACTTCATTTCAAACAAAAAAACAAAAAGGAGAACTATTATTTTTAATCGTTATTTTTGGCATAATAAAAACAAAAAAAAGACACCTTGGAAAAAATTCCAAGGTGTCTAAAAATGTATGTTTTATCAAACCTGTATCAAACAGGAGGGCTTGTATTACGCGGATGGGTCTATTTCGAGCACGCCCAAACCTTTGTGATGAATGAAAGCAGTACCATACCTTGTCAGCACACTGAAGGATGGTTTGTAGCCCTTAGGATACGGAATAACCAATCCAGGTGTATGCATAATCAGGTAGTAAACTGATTTATGTTCTTCATTCGGTCCTGGTTTATAAACCAGTAACATTTTGTTCAGTTCCTGAACAGGGCTATCGATCACGGACATATTTCCGCCTTCAATTTCAGCAGCTTTATAACCGATTACTGATTTACCCTGGCGGTCATAATCAACCCTATAGGTGTTAAGATCGCGAAGCAGAGCAGCATTCAGTGTATTTGAAGCGATGACATTGGCTTCACCAAGTCTAGTGTCGATAGAAATTTGTGCTGCGATTTCGTTGATGTTTGTCACGATATTCTCGTGCCAGCTCTTTGGACCCCAATCATAACCAGCAGGAGGATTTTTCCTGAAAGACTGAATATGTGATGCTGGGACCAAGGATGGTTTATAAACAACACCGGTTAGTGACTTAAGGATAAAACTATCCAGATCAAGAGCAATCTGTGATCCAATCAGATCGAGAATGATTGATTCGAGCTCAATATCATACAGCGATTTAACATCCATCTTCTGTTGGATAGTGTAAGAGACTTCAATCTGCCTATCGACGATAGGAATTCTGATCTTGTCAATTTCAATTTCCAGTTTTGAAGAAACTGTATTTTCTTCGATTGAAACTGTTGCCTCAACCTTGGCTTGTGTTGCCACGCCATTCACTGAGCTGAATGTAATCATACCATTCTGGAAATCTACTTTACCCGTAATAACATCTGTGGCTGCGCCAAGAGTTACTGGGATATAGAAGTTACCATCAACGGTTGTAATTTGTTCAACTACAGCAACGTTTGCGCCATCAGTAATCTCGAGAATCTTAAGATCCCTTTCGATATGTGCTGATGCTGGTGTTAGACCACCTGCTGCATCTAAAAGATCTGTTGAGCCCGGAATTGCACATACAAATCCACCAGGAACTCCAAGAGTCGGACCTCTAGAAATATCTGTATCCATGGAAGGTGCTGCGTAGTCAGCCGGATCATTCCATCTGTTGAATTTGGCTCTCATCACTGGTTTGATGATTTCTGGTTTGTCTGTTGTTGCAAAAGTTACAAGATCCTTGGCAATGAGCCTAGGGTAGAAAATCGGTATCAATGGAAGAGAGAGCACTTCATAATGTGAGAGTGATCCTTTTGCGTTTTCCATGAGCAATGTCTGCCTTGTGCCTTTGGCCATAGTTTTAATATTGATTCTGTCGTGTGCATCAACAAATGGTTCACACAGTGATTCAATATAATAATCGAATGCCTTTGTGTTGGCAAGGACATTCAGATTTTGAAGTGGATTCTGTAGATCGATGCTAAAATTTTTCTTTACGCTTCTGAAGCTTTCGATCAGAAGGTCTTTAGTTACAAAACTTGCGTTCTTCTTCATAGGGGTTACCTCCTAATATTTTCCAATATTTTTGACTTAACTGTTTCTACTATTTCGTTCTGTTTTTCTAATTCTTTTAAAGACATAATTTTTAATTTTTTCATAATTGTCTTTATATCAGCCCTAAGCTGTGGTGATAAAAATCTTTTTTCTGTAATGAATATTAAATTTTTGACTATCTTTTCACTTAGCTGCATCTTGTTATATTCATAATTCAAATTTTTTAATTTTATCATTCTTTCATTGAGCTGTTTTAGAATATTCTTAGTTTTATCCAATATGCCTAAATAATTCTTTCTTTTATCTTCATTCTCTCTTTCAATAAAAGGCTTTAGGTAAAAACCAAACTTATTCCTAATCTCTGCTAACCTACCAGCAGGATAATCACTTTTTTCAGATCCAATGATCTTAATCATTATCAACCTCTTTAATTAACTTTTTAAGTTTAGAAAGATTTTTCGCAATCGTTTCTTCCGATTTAATAAGCTTTCCTGTTAAAAATTTTTCTTGACTCACTGTTATTTTTAATTTCTTTCTTAGTACATCTAGTTTTGACAGAGCTTCTTTCATTTTAGCATTAAGAAAATTAACTCTTTTCCCTTCCGACCCATAACCTTGGGTCACAATCTCCAACATCGAATCAATTAAATTCTGTTTGTGATTTTGTTTTTGTTCGTATAATTGAATCATATTCCGCCCTCCATTTTTTTGTTCTCGAAAAACACTTGTTTACTAGGCATTTTTTAATTATTTAGCATCTGATTGTTTTTTCACATTTACTAAATATTTTTTTGCTTTGTCTCCGAATTTTTTTGCTTCTTCAGGATTATTACCTCTGAAAAAATTCATGAACCTTCTTCCAATTGGAATTAAAAGTCGAGCACCTACAACACCAACTGCTACCAAAGAAAGCCACATAGAAACAGAAGCAAGAAAATTATTTGGAATATCTATATTTATTTTATCCGCATGATATTTCACCTTCAAACTAAGCATTTTTGACAAATCTCTAATCATTTCTTTTAAATATGGTATTGCCTTTTTGTATTCTCCTTTCTTAATAAGATCAGAGAATGATAATTTGTTTTGCATGGTGTTGTTTTTAATTTCTTTAACTTGCTGAATATCTGCTTTTGTATCGTTTGGTTCTGCTTCCTCTTTAAATGTATAGGATTCACCCATAGCATCATCTAAAGCCTTTTGCTTCATTCCCTGTTTAGATTTTATCATGGTATCGGTTTTTTGACCAACCGATGCAGTCATCGCAATAACCAACCCAGTTGCCAGTTTTCCAATGTTATTTACAACGAGGTTTCCGATCATTGTGATAATTGGACCAAATGTTGCTGTGGCACCTGCAATTTCATTCAAGAATTTTTCAACAATATATTTATCATCCATTTCCAATATTGTTTTTATCTGTGGTGATTCTATAAAACCGATCGACTCATTCACTGTTTCTATTTTTATACACTCTGCTAGAAAATGCAAATTGTCTTTTGATAATTTAATTTTCATAATAACTCCCAAATATAATTATGCCCATTTATTTAATGTTTCGAATAATATTTTTTCAAAACTTACTTTACTTTCAATCATACCCGGATTGAATTTTAGACTTTCTTGAATATTAAAAAATCTTTCTTCTGATAGACTTTTGAAATGTGCTTCCATATGTGATGGTGTTGAAACAGCATCATAAGAAACTAAATAATCAATCTGATCAACTAGTATGTGATCGCCCATTCTATTTCCCTGTCCGATTGCCCTAAGGGAAAAACCAAGTGGCACGTCATCTTTAATTATCTTAACAATTTGATCACCAACTCCAAACAATGTTGATTCAACTATCCCCCAGAGTTCATTATTCTCAAACCAAAATTTTGTTATAACATGTGAACATCTATCCCAAAGAACAGTTGATAATCGCATTTCAACAGCTTGTTCGTCTCTATAATCAGAAATCATTGGATGATCCAATTCACCAACGAATCCTCTTGGATTCACTAACGTTTCCATTTTAAATTTGAGTGCATCCTGTAACGCAGCTTTTGTATATACTCTTCCATTTCTATTTTTACCATCTACCGTCTGCAATATTGCTTTGAATATTACTTTATTTGGAAGCTTTTCAATTATAGCCCGTTTTGCAAAAGTGGCACTTTCTGATATTAAAAAGCGATTCATATTGTATCCTCCCTATTGCTTCATCCGCATATTATCTTCATTTATATCTTTCATCACTTCTTCTTTATTACTAATTTGCTGATTCTTTATATCATCTTGATCTTCTTTTTTATCTTTAATTTCTTCTTTATATTCTTTCTCTTCTTTTATTTCCTTTTCTCTTTCTTGTTTCATATAATTAACCATTTGTTTATCTATTGTCCATATGATTTTTAAAATGCTTTCCAACAATCTTTTCAATATCGTCATGTCGGGCATGTTTTCCTGCATCTCTCCCACGATCTCATGCATTATAGATATTCTATCATTTATCAGATCATTGAAAGCGCAATTTGGGAAAAATCTCCTAAATCTTTGGAATGCCCTGTCGAAATTGAATATAACATTAACAATTTGTCGTGACAACCATTTCGATTCGGAAGACTCGGTCAAAAACTTAAAATGCTGGTTCTTCTTCTTCACCATGATTAGAAATCTCCTTTTCAATATCGCTTTCAGTTTTATCTAACAAATCACTATCAATATATTTATTAATAAATTTCTCTTCGGAAAGATCCAATTCCTTAACAACTGCCTTGAAATCTTTAAGAGAATTAAAATATTCACTCTCTCTTGTCAATTCAGCACTTTTTGGTCTTGGAAATGTAACATCCATAAAACTACAATCTTCATGATAGACGATTCTATAAATGGTTTTTACTAATTTATTAAGAGTCGATTCAAAACCTTTCTGAAGATTTATAATCGTTTTAGCAAACATAATATTTTCATGTGATAATGTTGCACGACTCTCTATGTTTTCCTCAACACTGAGATATGGTGGAGGAACATTTAATCCTGCTATGAATGAATCGCGCATCGCTTTATAGTCATCAACCTTGGCATCTAATCCAGCTGGCGGAGATATAGTATCAAACTCTACAAATCTCTTACCATCTTTCATCGGAATGAAAATATCTTCGAATGTAGTTATCAAGGATGGGACAGAATCTATTCCTCCAGAATCGGCAATGGAATATTTTCTTCTTTCATATAATTCTCTCCATCTCTCTATTATGTTTCTAACACTTTTCTCAACACCCATCTCCAAGGCTATCAAACGCTTTTCTGTGGATCTTGTCAATCTCATTAATGTCATTGAAATTTTAAACAGAACAATTATCTTCGCATCAAATTCCTGATTTGCAAAAATTGATTCACCAAATGGATCATAATCATCCGAATCTATTTTGAAATGGAACATTAATTCTGGGGGTACAAATCTGATTTCTGCGTCTGAGCCCATTCCCATATTATTCATCTCATTATAAAACAAATATAATTTTGTCAGCATGATCTTTAAATCACGATTCTTATCAATTTCATATGCTATTTCTTTATTATGTGATAATTGATTCTTAATCTTTTTTAAGAATTCTTTCATATTATCATTACCAGAACTTTTGTATAGAATATTATTTTCTATTTTTGGTGCGCTCAATAAGTCTTTTGGAAAAATTATATATCCGAAGCAAACCTGCTCACCGATTCTAACAACAAGCCCTGGGTTATGTTTGATTAATAATATATCATCAAGACTTGATTTATCTACATACTCTTCTTCTTGTATTTTTGCCTTGTCAACAACCTGATCACCCACTGTTGACTTTCCGCCAGATGCTGAGTTATCTTCCATTAATAAAGATATTTTATCAAATGGTGACGAGCAAATTTTAAGATTTATGTTAACACCTTCGAGCTTAATGTTTTTACTCTCTTCAACAAAACTTTCACTCAAATTTAATGATTCTACTAAAATTCCTTTTTCTTTTAATTCTTTATTCATATCAATCAATTCAATAAAAGAATCTCCATACTTACATGCTGTTTTAACAAACTTTTTAGATTCTTTCTTCATTTCGGTTATCTCTAGTATTTCTATAATATTTCTTTTAACTTCATTTTCTTTTTCATTGTCTACAACTTCTCGTTTCTTTCTAATATTAAAATTGGAATCCGTTATACTATCCGGGGCCAACACCTCTGATGATATTACCTCAAGTGCTCTTTTAGCATATGGTATTTTCCTAACGATTGCATCATATTCTCTGTATCTGCCGATGCGCTCAGCCATAGATTGTCTAAAAGAATCTACTGTCGCACCACCGAACATTTTATTGACCACTTCGGACATTTCAGAACCAGAAAAAGAATCTTTATTTTTATTTTCCGAAACCAATTTGCCTATAACTTGTAGAAAAGAATCGGTTCTGCCTAATTGCTTTTCCTTTACTATTTCATTTATAACCGCATCAGTATCAAGTCCTGTTGGATCGCCTTCTCCTCCAAGTAGTCTTTGTAACATCATATCAAAAATATTCATTTATTATTCCCCTCTTTGAGCAATTTTTCATATAATGATTCGGATGCTTTTACCAATTTATCATCTATAATAAAATTGTGAAAAATGATTGTCAAATAAATTTTTAGCTGTTTTTCTCCGCCATATATTTTACAAGCAAGCGAATATATTACATCACCACAAAATAACTTAAAAAAATCCCTATACGATTTCGCATATGATATAAATTCTTCTTGAGTCATTCTGGTGTCATTATTTATATAAACAGCCAAATCTCTTATCCTAAATAAATCATAACTTTGTGTTGCTTTATATATTATTATATCGTTTATTTTTTCATAGTTTTCAGTATATTTTATCCTTAAATCCATAACACATCTTAGACTATTAAAAATTGTATATATAATTAAAATCACGGATAAAAAACAAATTATAAACCATGTCATAATCAATTAACCTCAACTTCCGAATCTTCGGTATTCATCTCTACTGGTATAGATATTCTGACACCCTCAAGAATCTTACAATTAGATGCATTGCACGATTCGTCGACATCAATTATTGAATGACCTAGGACGAAATTTATTGTTGATCCGCGAATTATTGCAAACTCCGCATGATTTTCTATACACAAAACCAAAGAATTGGACATAGCTTTTTGAATAATATCCTGAGCTTCATTTCTGTCCTGATCATCTGTTGTAATTATAATTGGTTTAGGTATGTTGGATACAAAAAACGTAAATTTCATTATTAATCCTCCTGACACATACACATTTTTTACGAAAAAAATAGGGGAAGGGTTATATATATCCCCCTCCCCATTATATTAAATAAGAAGTTACTTATTTTTCCTTCTTATCCTTATCACTAACACCTTTATCTTTTGATTCTTTTAATTCTTTTTTCTCATCAGACTTTTTAAAGGGAACATTCTCCTGCTCTTTAACTTCACGTTTAATGTCCTTGAGAGGTTTTTCTGATTTTTGTACTGCGACCTCTTTCTTTTCATCCTTTTTGTCTAATTCTGAAACTTCATATTGATGAGGGAGAATGCCAGCAGCTTTCAGTCTAATTTTGTATTCTTCCAACTCTTTTTCGCCATGCATTATAAGTCTCAGAGGAGTTCTGAACATTCCTCTCTTCCACTCAATCATTTTGCCTGGAAGTTTAACATAAACTAAATATCTCATTATAATTCCTCCTCAATTATTTCTTCTTTTTATCAGTTCCGAAACGAAGCCATTCCTCAAATTCTTCATAATCTTCTTCATCTTGAAGTTGATGATAAGTCTTATTTTCTTTGAGTCCTGTTCCACCTTCCGGTTTTTCTTGAGCGGCGAGACCTTCGTCTTCATTCTCAATGACTTCATCTGTATCTGTTTCTGGGTACTTTTCATCGAGCACATCACTACCTTCGGCTTCTTCCTCGAAGAAATCTAAATCTTCCTTGAAAATATCAAGTTCTGAATATTCGTCTCCAAGATCCACAGTCTTAGGTTTTGCTTTTCCAGTATCCATTACATCGAATTCAGCCGAAACTGTATCAGGCATCCCTTCAGTTTTGACCTGCTCGATAAGATCATCCAGGTATGTGTCTGCCATTTCGAGATCTTCCTGGATTATAGAACTTTTCATTATTTGTCTCATTTCAGATTCTAATTTCTGAAATTCTCTAAGTAGATTGGCACTTTCCTGCTCTCTTTCTTCTACTTCTTCTCCCTCTTCATCTTCATCATCCATTTCCATGGGTACTTCTGCAGGCATTTCTTCGTCAGCCATTTCCTCACCACCCATTTCTACTTCGTAAACTTCTTCTGCCGGACCTGCATCGAATTGTTCACCTGATGCAACTTCCATCTCATCCATCTCGTCTTCAATTTCAATTTGAACCACATCCTCAACGCCATCTTGCTGTTCTTCCAATTCTGATCTTCTGGAAGCTTGTGGGCCACCTGATGCTCTTTGCTCTTCGAGCTTTCCGCCATCAACGGGTCCAGTTTTTACTTCAACCTCTGATTCATTTTCAAGACTATCATCCGCATCTAGTTGTTCCAAGTCTTCGAGTCCTTCTTCGGATTCTGTTAAACTTTCTCTCCAACTTTCTCTCCAACTTTCTTCTACTTCTTCTTCTTCTTCTTCTTCGCCTACAGCTTCTACTTCTTCACCTGCACCTTCCCCGGCTTCGCCTTCAGCGGCCATTTCTTCACCTTCGGCAGCCATTTCTTCACCTTCTGCGGGTGCTTCAAAAGTTGTTTCTTCACCTTCTGCAGGCATTTCTTCGCCACTCATTTCACCTTCGGGCATCTCAGCAGGGACTTCGTCGTCCTTGAGATCTTTTAGAGAATTTAGAAATTCGGCACGGTTTGCTCCTTCTTCATCTTCAATTTCTTTGGTTGTCTTGAGAACCGGTTCCTCTTCATATTCTTCATAAAATATTCTTCTTAGTGTTTCCGCGGCTTCGATTAAATGATCGGATCTAGTTTTCTTCATGGTAATTCATCCTCCCAAACATTAGAATGTTAAAAATTTTTCGATGTTACTATATCATCGTTTTTATTTTGTTCTCGTTTTACAATTTTAAAATGTTTCTAATTCCATTTCCAATTGGAAAATTGGATTTAAAATTCTTGTTACTATTTTTTTCCAGCCCTTATCCAATATGTCTATTGAATTTAAAATAAACTGATCTGGAACAAAATCATACTCTTGTGGAATTACTATACAATCAACTGATTTGAATGTGTTTGTCTTTAAAAATTTAGAATACTTCTTAAGTTGCACCTTATCTAAAAATGATGTATCTATTCCATTTATTGTATACAAATATCCTTTTGTCCCCGCTGCAAAATCTTCGTTCATTATTTCATTCCACGTCAGCATCCCTTTTATGTGTTGCGGCATATTTTTATATTCACTTAATTCTTTGTTAAAATTGACTGGCCTCCCAATACATATGTTTCTATTTTTAATAAGACTCATCATTTCACTCTCCGCGATATGCATAAAATCTAATAATTGGGATATATCTACCTTCTCTTCAGACTTTAATATCATCTCAAATAATGTCGACAGCTTATCCCTCGTGAATTGAGAAACATCTGACCGTTTATTGTCCAGCCCAGTTATTTTTATTTTATCAGCCTCGACACCTTCATTATTAATCATCCAATATGCATATCTCTTCTTGACGACCATATACATTCTTCTGGCAATCCATTCCTGTTTAACATCCAAAAAACAATTATTCTTATCCAATTTATGAAAACCAATATAATTATCTTTAATAAATATTTCATTCACGACATTTGATATATATGGAACCCAATATTCTAGGATGTCTTTAACATAATCCTTGCTTTTATTTTTCTTTAGCAAGGCGTCCATTTCAATAAATATTGAATCTGTGTCAGTGTAGATAACATCTTTGGTTGTTATATCATCTAGATAAAACTCACTTCTAAATTTTTTGATGATATAATTAAAATCTAAGCTTGTTATTTTTTCATCTTTTTCTAAAGCACTATCAACAGCCATACCAGTCATCTTAATTAATTCTTGACCAGTGGATGTAACGGCAGATCCAAGAACTGGATTAAAATATCTGTAATTTTCATTCTGCAATGCTCCATACATAGCATTCGAAAGAATCTTTACAGCCCACTGTGCAATATAATTTTTATCAGATTCTTCTTCCTCGCCCTTTTCCAAATATTCTTTATATAAATTTTTGTAAACCTTTCTAAGTTTATCCAAACTTGTTAAGATTGTATTATATAGAGATATTCCACGATCGTGCTTCTTAAAGAATGCCCCATTCAGAGTCAAATAGTTTTCATCTATCATTTCTTTCAATCTGTCTGGCGTGATAAGATCATATTTTTCTTTGTTTGAATATGGGAATAGCCTAATTTTTACTTCGGTTTCTGGAAGTTCACCTTTATATAAATAATTAAAAGCCACTTTCTCATCTATATCGGCGAGTATAGTTTCCATGCCCATGTTATATGATCTAATTATTGAAGGATATAGTGCACTATAATCCAAATCAATAACCCATTCATATATTCCACCTTTCGGTGTTTTAACATACGCGCCCCGGATGGGTTCTATTGCTTTGGATTTTCTATTAGAACGTATAACATGATTATTTTGTCTGGAAAATTTCACCAGCAATCCATCAATGAGACCTATGGTTGAGAGTGATTTTTTCCACGTCATCCCACAAAAAGTTCGTAGTTTGTTCTGAAGCTCGATATGTTTCTTCTTTTTATTAATCCTACATATGAGAGCAACATCCTGTTTATTGTATTCAATCATTTTATCTGGATCTCTCTCAAATAGTGTTCTAATATCCCCTTCGAATTTGTGCTTCCCTTCTTTCAATTCATGCTGAGCAACCATATCGAGTTTATATGATGATAATTCTCCGAGAGAAAAATTCTTATAAATTTCCAATAAATCGACAATAACAAACCCACCATATATTATTTCTTTATATTTTGGATTCATACTAACATGCCCAACTGGAGACAATTTACTATAGTCCATTTTCAAATACTGCATTCTGCCCATAATATAACCATAGTCGAAATATGCATACCATGCCGTCAAAATATCCAAATTCATCGTTCGGATATCCATTATTAGATAATTTAGCATTTCCTTTTCCGATTCAAAGAACATGGTAGTGTTTTTCCATTTATCTTTATTTATCTTTGGACTTTCCAAAGATAGTGTTTTTATGTTGTCAACATCCGTGCCATAAGATATCATGCATATTGGAGCACTCGCATTCATATTACTTGGCATTCCATTGCAATTTTTCAAATCTAATTCTATATCTAAAAATAAAATTCTATATTTAGCATCATTGTTTGGATTGCTCAAATAGAAATCCAGCGCATGTCTTGTTGCAATATTGAAATCCTGTTCAAATGAACTATCTTCGGTGTATCTTCGCACTTTATTATAATTACCATACACCATTTCACAATTACTAATACTTTCTGTCGCCTCAACACTTCTATCATTTTTGTAATAATAATAATTTGTATCACCTTTATATTTGTAAATTAATTTTTTATCACCATCAGATCTAAAAATATAATACAAATTATTTTTCAAATATTGAATATCTAACAAACCAGGATTGTTGAATTTCTCCATGATTGGTTTTATCTCATTCATCAAAAAAGACATTAAATTCTTCCTCTTATTTTTAATTTTTGTTCTTCAATTTCCAAATATTGAAATCTTCTATGCTCTTGGTATGAAACACTATTTCACCATCTGATAAGAAAATATCATCAGCAATTAAAGTAATTCTTCCAAACCGTTGTTTCATATTAAATTTATATACATCGCTGAATTTTTTATAACATGCGCCGATGAGTTCGGTACATGCCAATCTAGAATCGTCTGTAAATTTGAAATCAAAATCATAAGGTCTCCCTAAGTAATCATATGCTGATATGGCTGCTTCACTTCTCAGCTCTTTGGGAATATTGGGTCTAAATACTACGAAATGATCTGTCCTTAAAAAATTAACAGCATTCTCCTTTATGACACCCTGGGACAAAGCATGGATAACATGATGTTTTCCATTTTCTTTTCCGACATATACACCCGCATGATTCATTTCTCCAGGTATAAATTTTGTGTCCAAATAAGAATCATATCTTCTCAAGAATATATCCCCTGGTTCAAACTCACCATCAAAAAGTTTTTCTATACAATCATACAATTCATCACCAGAGAAGCTATATGATGGTGGATTTATTCCAAACATAAATCTAAATCCATACTCTTTTGTAATGCTTAAATGAAATGCCGTGTCACCTATTAGAGTAAACAAGTATTTTTGTAGGTTATACCGTATGTTCATCATTTCCTCCTTTAGCTTTAGTTGAGAATAATTTTTCTATTACAATTGTGAGTGCCTCGAATATCGGAAGATTCCAAATCTTCTCCATCCAATAAATAGTCCACAATAAAATAAAATTCAATTTCAAAAAATAAATATAAGTCAGCTGCTTAGCATATATTAACCCAAATGTCATACTTATAATTTCTTCACCAGCCATCCATGTAACAGCCGAGGACATCAATGCAAAACACACACAAGATATAAATCCTTGTATGGCAACATATAATGTAGATTTAATCACCAAATCCCCCCTGATTAATAATAATATCACTTGTATCAATTCCAATATTAGGAATTGAGCTATTTGAAAAGTTGTTTTTGTTTTGTTCGGATATGATCATCTTAACATAGTCTATTTTAAATGCAATATCACCAAGCGGACCATTTCTATTTTTTCTAACATGTACAAATAAATCCTTGATGGGTGAAACACTATCGTCTGTTTTCAGTAAACCAACGAAATCACCATGCTCCACTTTTTTCTTAGACTCGGTCAGACTTCCTAATCCAGGAGTATTCTTGTTATATCCTTCTGCATTTAATTGTGTTGCGGTTATAACTGGGGCTGAATATTTTATCCCAACCATTTTCTGTTCCATTGTCACATATCCAAGTTCCAATCTATACAAATCTGTTTTGTTGACAGATGAGAATAAATCTAGATAATCAAAGATTATCATTTTTGGTTTCAAACCTGTTTTCGCCATTGCTTCGTCGATATAGATCATAGCATCATTGACAGTGCTAGTATAAGGATGAAGATATTTCATGAGAATTTTTTTATTTGATTTTTCCAATCCTTTTATTACTTCTCTAGGATCACCATTACCAGATTTTCCAAATGTTGGATCGTGGTATGGTATTATCTTCATCATTCTGTCCAAGCTTTCTTCTATAAAGTTTTCAAGCGTAAAATAAAAATATAACCCTTCTTCATTATCAGGATGGAATGTAGCACCACAAAGAAGATTTAAAAGCATTATAGATTTTCCAACACCAGGAGTTCCTCCGAAGATATATATTCTGCCATTATCAAAACCACCTCTCAGTGTCGTCCTATCGAACATAGGAAGTCCACTTTTTATTTTCGTAGTTTCATCATTGGTTTTTTCTATTATTTTCAAACAATTATCTAGTGATAATTCATTTTCAAAAACAAACTCATTCATATTAATAGTATCATCATATCGTTTCTTTAATAGAGTTCTAATATATATGTTACTTATCATATCTTCATATGTTTTAACGAGTTCTTCGCTTCCGGAAAAATCTCCACTTTCATATTTATCTAAGAAATCTACCAGTATGTTCTTATCTTCTTCTATAATAATGCCTTCTTTCTTCATATTAATCATCTGAAGAATTGATTGACATCTGACCCTATCTAATAAAATTGTCTGTTTATACTTCAATAAATCTATAAACTGAGAAAATTTATCAGATGAGGAAATATTTTCTAGTACGATATCAGATGAATTTTTATCCCAATCCACATCATGAATTATATAATTAACTAATTCAAATTTTGGAAGAATTCTTATTGGGAGTTCGTTATTAGATGCATATGCCAATACCGTCATAATATCATTTCTAACAATTGTCTCATCATAATATGAATCCACTGTTTTACAAAAGTATAAATCTAAAACTTTATCCAAAAAAATTTCAGAAATCATATTTGTGCCCTCCTAAAATGTATCAACACTGACGTCATTTATGAATTTTAACTCATCTTTCGCCATGTAATAATTTATCACTTTTCTATTGTTCTCTTTATCTCCAGTAGCTAAATACATCACGGATCTGTGAAAATTATTTGTTTTACTTCTAAATTTTCTACTATATCTATGATCATTTATTCCAAATAAAACATCTATTATTTTGCTATCGAAATAATCTTGATTTTCCATTTCTTCTAATGTCATGGAATACGCAATTTTTTCATAGATATCACTCATTTTTTTGAATAGATGAACTTGGTATGTTACAACTAGCATTTCTGCAACTGGATTGAGATTCTTTTCTCCATATATATTTTTTGGCATCTCAATATCGATATCTGCATACTCACAAACATCTCTCATGCATTTATATATCCAATCATTAACTGTCATGCCCTGCACTTTATCTTTTAACTGATCTGATTTAAAACTACATTTTCCCATTCTGCCATTTTCGTTTATTATATATACATATCTACCAAGCAAAACCTGTCTGGCAAGACTTGTCGAATCATAAGTAAAATGAACAACGAGACCCAATTTCAATTCAGCATATCTTTTAGCAAATATATAATACATTATATCCCTGTAACTACATCCACCAAGAATGTGTATTGTAACTTCTTTTCTATCATTCTCCAAACACCATTTAAATATTTCAGAAAATGGTATACAATAAGATATATAAGGAATGAAGTGCTCACCAGTTAAATTGGCAACTATACCACCAACTGACCAATAGTTACTTTCGAAACCACTCATCACTTCCTTATTATTTATTATACGATTCCACACGTCATATTGCGATGGAGTCCTAAAATGTTTGACAAATATAAGTTTCTCCCTGACATGTTGTGGGAGATTCCCAAACAATCTAATGTATGAATCTATATTTATCTTGAACATATCATCAGCATCGAGAAACAAATTATCAAATGGAGGCATATCTAAAGAAAATGCCCAATCATAATGTTCACAATTCTCTATTAAAAATTCACAGTATGTATCTATATATAAATCCAATTGGGATTTTTTTATATAACCAAGTGCGCATTGAAAACCCCCGCTATCTATATACAGAACCATTTCTTTTGTTAAATCATTATAATTTTTTCTTCTCAACATATCTCTGGTTATTGATTTGTTGTGCTTCAATTCTCTGAATCCGTGCTGTTCGCTTATACCTCTAGCATAACAATATAGAGATTTATTACAATAACTCAAAATTAAGTCTTTAATTTTATCATAAATATTATCCTTGTTTTCCATTTTTTTATCATACCTTCCAAATATGGAAAGTCCCGCAGCAGCAACATAGCCTTCATTTTTATCGATCAACTTCACATTAATCTCCCATTAGTAAAAATTATGAATTAAATGCATCCTACTAGAAAAATTACATTTATAATGTTTAACAATAGATAAAATTTCAGATGCGTGCAATATTATTTCTGTATATGTTGAACCCTCTGGCATAACATATATTAATAATTTGGGAAACCTATTGGTCAAATCTTCTAATATTTGTTTTGTATATTTGTATTTTTCTTTGTGATCATAAGCAACTATCTTAATATAAGAATTTTCATTATATTTTTCATATAAAAATTCTACAATGGATAATATCTTTTTATATTCCTCCGGATTATCAAATTCTTTTGGGGAATAATCATAAAATACATTTTCCAAAAAAACAAAACTAACACCATTTTCCAATTTTGCTATTAGATTTTTCAATTTGTATCCGTTAGTTTCTATTGTTACTTTAGAAACTATTCCATTTTTTATTTTAGAATCCAAATATTTAAAAAAATCCACAAGATGATTATTATATAGTGTTGGCTCGCCGCCAGTTATAACGTATTTATCATTTATGGTATGTGCAACGTTAAACAGATCATCAAAACATATGTTATGTTCAAACGAATCACTTATTCTTTCCACTGTGTCACAAAATGGACATGGCACTTTTCTATTACATCTTTTAAATCTTAGGAAAAACGATAACTCTCCTTGAAATATTCCTTCACCCTGCCAAGATACTACAGTTTCGACAAGTGGAAGAGATTTACTCATTGACCCTCCTCTTCTTCACTAACCCACACAGACAATTTTCCAAAAATATCAAATCCATTTTCATTTATCATGGCATTTATAAATGCTGGAACAATATTGCATATATGCTCCAAATTGGATTGTTCATCATCATCTCTGCGCCCGCCTATCCAAAAAAAATGATGCATCAATTCATGAATCAACACATCAAAAGAATATTCTTTATCAGCGGAATTAACAAACACTAAATCATTTGTACAAAAAGCGCAGCCCTGATTTTCGGGATCTGCTCCTGGATGCACATCCTGTTTTACTATCGTCAAGTTGCGTCCAAGTAATTTCACTTTGTATGAATCCACTATTACCCCCTTAGAAGACTGACCAATTTGAGAAAATCTTCTTCATACACAGATTCACTAAACGTATTTCTCAGTAGTGCATTTGGATGTATCAAAGCAAAACACTTTAACCCATTATATTCAAATGAGTTTCCATGAAATTTACTAATTTTTTCTTCACATCCCAACCTATTCATCGTTGTTGCACCAACAGCAACCAACATCTTTGGTTTCACTAGTTCGATCACCTTATCTAAATTTTTAGAACAGTTCGAAACATACTTCTGATCCATTATATTATTTATTGGACGACACAAAACTGAATTTGTTATAAAGTATTTTAATTTATTTTTAACAATATAATCTTTAATATATTTTCTAAAAAGTTTCCCAGGCTTGCCGACAAATGGTTTTCCATCCTCGATGTCTTTTATTCCTGGAGCCTCTCCAATAAACATAATATCAACATTGAGAATATTTGTTTTACTATTTGTATCAAACAAACACATCGGCTCGTCCATTAGAATACATCCATCACAACTTTTCTTTATGTCTTTGAATTCAGCCACTATGTTGTCGAAAGATATTTTACTTTGTTTGGCCGATTTTTTCTTAATTATTTTTTTACTATAATCATCGTTGTGATGTTTCTTAAATCTATCATATAATAACACAATATCTCCATATTTCAAATAAGGATATCTATCCATTATTTCATAAATTTCTTTGTCTTTTCTATCGTAGATAAATTTTGAATGAAAAAGATCAGATTTTTGAATGCTGAATTGTTGAATAATAAATTTTATTGTTTTAGAAAAATCTTCAAATGAAAGACCTATACAATAAAAATTATTAATATACTTATTGGCATATAGACACACTTTACGATTTAATATGAAAAGATTAAGCAGATAGTGAATTGAAAATTTACTTTTATTATCTATAACTACTTCTGGCAATTCACTATCTGCTCCGTCATATAACCAATCAAAATAAACGCTGTAAGGACTCCCCATATTTACACCTTCTCATGTTTAATTATGTTCTCTATTTTAAAAATTGAAAAAATTAATAGTTAATACCATCAATCACATTGTTTTTAATCATACTGAAGTTCAGAGAAGAGTTTATAACATCTTCTGCTTGAATTCCAGCCAGATCTTTGCCTTTTAATTTAAGTTTTCCAAAGAAATCTTTGAATCTTTCCAGCGCTGATTGTATTTTACTTGAATCTTTTGCCATATAAAACAGCCTCATTATTTCTCCACCAACTGTTATAAATGTTTCACTCATGGCTTTCAATGACCCAGTAAAATAAGAAAATCCCAATACTTCGGTGATCTGTTTGTATAACCTAAAGAGCAAATATGTAGTCATTGTAAAGAACCCAATAGTTACCGGGAGATTTAAAAGTCCTAACAACATAGCACTTATTTCTGCAACAAGTGGAAGACCAGTAGCAGCCACCAATATCGGAATCGCCGTTGCAACTATAACTGTTATCAATGCAGCATATTTTAAAAGCTTCCACATTGTGTTAAATGTCCAATCAGATTTATATAAATCCTTCATAGTTTCTGTTAATACATCCGCATAATAACCAAATTTTCCTTTTGATGCAAAATACATTCCATATAATGCCACCCCTGTATATGGTAAAATAATAAAAATAAAGACAACCGTAAAAAGAATTGGTTGAATAACAGCCAATAATAACGGAAGTAAATTAATAATTATATTTACCGTCGCCCACAACGCCACAGCAACCCCTGCAAAAAATAACATCTGAAGAAAAAACATAAACCCATCAACTATTTTTTCCGCAAAATCAATATTTTGAAACGCCCCAGCTGGGGGCTGAGGTCCTCCAACAGCAGATGCTTTCAATCTGTTCATATTATTATTAGATTCGACTTTGCTATTCTTTGCCAGATTAACAAGAGCTATGCGCAATTTATTAAAATTATTTTTACTAGGATCCTTTAGAATTCCCTTATATAATCTTGTAACCTCTGCAAAACTTGAATCTAATTTTCTTCTAACAGTGGGGTTCTTTATATTCATTACTGTTACTTTTATTTTAGACATCAATTTGGAAATATTAGAGGATGGTTTCATTGGTTTTACATCTACACCTTTGATAACCGATAATACATCTTTAACTTCCTTTTCAAACATTTATTCCTCCCAAAGTGTGTTTATTTTTTAGCCTTAAAAAATATCCAATTTTGACCACTCATTCTATGTAAAATATATTTTCCTTCTAATTTCTTCGAAGAAATTATTTCGAAAACCATATCATTTTCTCTATCAACCAATTTTTTAAGTGTTCCAGTATCCCATATTTCAAACTTGCCACCACCATACTCTCCTTTTGGTATCTCGCCTTTGAATGTTAACCACCAACTTTTATGAACTGGTTGTTTCACTGCCAATCTTTTCTCTCCTGGCTTTTCCGGTGGTCCCTTTCTGACGGCCCATGAATCTAATTTTTTATTATCTTTTTCAATTCTAAGATCATAATGGAGTCCTGCTTTATACGCAGCATGCTTATGAATGACATATTTATATTGTTTTTCTTTATATGCCTCGAGTAATTTAATAGCAAATTCCAAAAATATATTATTCATTTCATAACTCCTATCCCACAAAAACATTATCTGATGCTTCGGTTATTACAGATCCAAGTGTTGTTTCGTCTCCATTTGCCTGAAGGTCTTCACCATTCACATACACATTTCTCGAACCATCTAAATCACCAACATCTGGATCGGTTGCATCTCCTTTTAAAGCAGCTTTTTTACTATTTATAAAAACATTATTGGAGCATGGTCCATCTATTATTGCATCCCCATCATCCAACTCGTCGCCCTTTCTTGCAACACCTTCTGCCATTAGTCTCTCTCTCCTTCTGGTTCTTCGGGTTCTGGGGAGACTGTATCTGCTGATGCTTCACCAGAATTCAAGTATATATTCGATCCATCAAAAGCTATTTTATCATCTGATTCAACTTCCCACGAACCTCCAATTTTACTTGTCTCCTTTCCACCAATTTCTCTTGTAATATTTCCATCGACCTTATATTTAATATTTCCTTTGACATGGATATTCACATCGCCTTCTAAAGTTATATGGGTATCTTTTTCTATTTTTACTTTTAGGTTTCCTTTCATTCCAACATGCAAAGTGTCGTCTTTTTGAACAAGATTAATAAAGTTTCCTTTATAATCTCTTATCAGCAATTTCTCTTTTCCATCTCTTTCATCTAAAAGAATGACTGTTTGGTTTTCATCTATGGTGTAAACAGATCCAGTTGCATCGTCTTCTTCTTTCTTATATAATCTTTTCTTCCCAGTTATCTCAATACGCTCATCATCTGGATCATCACTCACAATAATAACTCTACCATCAGGACTCCTCATGATAGTCCATTTGTTCCACCATTCTTTCCCGAGCTGGTTTTCTGGTGGTACTGGTTTATGACTTATATCCAAACCACACATATAGTATGGCCTATTTGGGTTTCCTGATTCAAACCACACCCACACAAAAGCCCCGTCAGCTGGTATATAACATGTACCATAATGATGACAATCTAGCTTCGGTTCTTTTCCTTCTTTCTTTTCCCCTTTGTTTCTACCACCAACAGGATTGTTTGCTGGCCAAGCCCAAAGACCTTCGTTATCATCAAATTTATCTTCTTTCATTAAATCAGGAATGAAGATTTTAACTCTACCAAATTTCTCTTTATCTTTGTTGTCTATGACAGTGGCTCGATAAAAATCATGGTAAGATAACTTTCTTTCATTTGTTCCTAATTCAAAAAACGTCTTTGTATTCATAGAAATATTAAACCTCCAGTGAGGAAATTAAATATTTTGTTATTTTTAATGACATCTGTGTGGCTGTTTCATATGGAAGATTATAACTTAGATTACCATATGCGTCCGAAATCAATGAAGCATAAATTAATGGGAAAAATCTATCAGATGATTCCAACATAACAAGCGCTTCCAATGATAAATGGTGTGCTATTCTCGATGTTATTGCCTGCATTGTAATTCCAAAATAGACAAATTTATCTAATAAATCCACCCATCTAATGATATCAAAATTTAATTTATTTAAATCGGTTGTACTTTTAATCAATTCTGGAAATTTTTCTAGTGATGTTAAGTTGTAATTTGAAATGGTGCTAGAATAATATTTTTTAAATGGCTGTTGCCACATATTTACAACACAATGCAATGTGGATAAATAGATAGAATTATTAACCAAATCCATATCATTAAAAACACCATACGATTTTCCAAACATATTCATCATAAAATTATGGAGTATAACAACTTGATAGTCTAACCATAAATTCACATTAGAAAATGCTGGAACATAAAGAACCGCCCAGTAAACCAAACCATACGAAATGATCGACACCAATTCACTCTTTGAATATTCAGTCAATCTTTTTGTGAAATTGATAAGAACGGTTCCTTTTTTATCAACATAACAACTCAGCGGATACCTACTATCTGAAATCAATTCTATCTTACCTTTGCCTCTGAATGATTTTACAGTGAATATCTGCTCAATATTTTCAATCAAGTAATCAACAAATTTATCTAACAATTTATTGGCAATTCTAATTTTTGTATTTTTCAGCAGATTGAAAAGGATTTTATCTTTACCTGATGAACTCAATGAAAACCTTCTATAGTCATCATCATAGTAATTTTTTAGTTTGACTAATGAAAATTTCTTTACCATTATTCCTCCTGAACTTCCTTTATATCATTTTTAATATAATTTCTTAAAACCTGTCTTACTGCGCCTTTAGTAGGAATATAAACCTTCTCAAGTTTAAATTCTTCTATAGTAAAGCAATTATTTACAAACAATAACATATGCCACAAACTTATAGTTCCATAGATGTCATATGCTAGATAATCTGGTCTGAAGATATATTTTTTATCTAGATCGGCCTGAACAGAATTTTGTCTAAGAAAATCATAGTTCTGAGCCAATAATTCAATATAGGGATTATCTATTGTAGCGGATCCACCCTTGAAAAAATCATCATGAATCAGATATTTATTTCTAAAGAATTCCAAATCATATAATTCTATAGATCTATTTTTACTATCAATATCTATTTTACTCAATGACATTGTCCGTGTCTCCTCTATCCCAACCTAAAAAATTCGTTTCTTTAACAATCATGTATTTATTAACTACATCGAGAGCTTCCTCTCTCAGAGGATAATACTCCATAAACCATTTATAATCTCCTATAACATAATTTATAGGAATTTTAAGAAAACCATTATGAAATTTCTCGTGCAATGTTTTTACCATGGGAACAATACTAATCTTCATACCAAAATGCAAAATCATTATTTCGGTCGCTATGTCAAAAGAAGAAAATGGTTTTTCTTTATATATGTACTGATCTAATATAGCATTTACTATATTTTCCATACTAATAGGATGATGATGAAATTCAATAGTACACTCGTCCATTATTTCTTTTGTAAACAAACATTCAACCAATCCTCTATCTTCTATAAGAAATCGCTTCCATTCTCTATATTCCATACTTTGACGCACAAGGGACTTAACTGATTTGACAAATTTCTTTTCTTCTTTATCAGTATAAAATGTTTCTCTTTGAAAAGGCAATCCACCTAGTGGAGAGTTGCCTTTACAAATGATATTAGAATCCATTATTTTTGTACCAGTTTCCTTGCAATGGACAGTCCCTTTTGAAAGCCGACAGTAGAAACATTCGACATTATTTTATCGAGCTGGTCTTTTGTGAAATATTGAGATTTTTCTGCCAAATTGCTAAATGATCTAAGCATATTCAAATTTACAAATCTGATATCAAAATCATCTGGGGACACTCTTTGTCCGGATCCAATGTGATCATATGTGAGTCGTCTGGAAATAAAAATCAATCTAGATTTTTCCGGAATATAAAAAACAAATCCAGACCAACCGAGTGATATCATATTAACCAAAACATCTTTATCAAAAATTTTATTTTCATATTCTGGTGGGAGTTCAGACAAATCAACAAAACAATAGGTCGTTTTCATGATATCTGGAAATGCCTCCCCGAATGAACTTCTATTGAAAACTTCAGTTCCTACTGATTTATCAAAAACAGATGGATATTTTTTTATAATCTGATTCAAAGATGTGTTGAGCGCCCGCCTGATATTTTTCATGGCGATCTTGGTTATCCAATTTACAACACCCGATCCACTTATTTTTATATCTCTCACTAATGTATCTGTGAAATCAAATTTCAGTTTTGTAAGAAGTGCCTGAATTGTAATGAGATACACCTCATTCCCAGATGGAATTTTCATTGTGATCGGCTGAATTACATTATCTATACTTGGAGCATTAAATGAGAGATTTTTCTGCTTTTTATCATCATCGTCACCTTTTCCTCCACCACCACCTGAATATTTTTTCACAAGACTGACGGTTCCTTTATCAAACATAACAGAATTTTTTTCTTGATTTTTTAAACCTTGTGCAAAATTGCGATATAATCTTTTAAATCTATTTGAACCATACAACCCGGTTAAAAATTCACAATACGTGGATGCAAAACTAATTATATTTGGATCTACATCTTGCCAGTAAACAAATGGAAATGTCAAAACCGACATAGCTTGTACATATTCGTCGGCCTTCAATCGTACTTTGTCTTCCAGTAACATCTTTTTACCTCCTAAGAAATTCTATAATATCTTTTTCAATTATAATTTCAAAAATATATATTTTAATATCTAAAATGGAAAAAAGAATAATTTTCTGTTTTTCCAAAAACTGTTCACTCATAACCAATCGACAACAAACATCTCTAATAATATTATAGTCTACATAATTCTGATCTAAAACTAAAAATATATGATAGAATTCGGAATCTTTAATTCCATAATCTTCAAATTCGTTATCTTCATATTTAAATTTTGTTTTTGACACTCCCAATTTTTCAGCAACATAATCTTTAATTAAAGACTTTATACTTTTAGAATCCAATTGGGTCTCATCCACTTTTGTTGCTCTAATATTAAAAACCTTATCTTTAAAGGATTGAATACAAACGTCTTCTTTAGTATTCGTGCATTGTATGGGTTCTCTTATTATGACTTTATCCAGCTTATTATTTGCTATTTTATCTAGCTGTTTATTTTCTATTACATTTTCACGCACTTTCTTTTTATCTACATAATCAAGAATTCTATCAATATTTCCCATTATTTTCCCATGTCACTATATTTGGCTCCACATTTTACGCAATCTTTTATAGCGGCCCTCACGAATTTTATTTGGCCCCTGGATTTGTTATAGCGTTGCACAATGCCACAGTCTTCTGTCAAAATTAAAATGTTAGGAACTATTAACATGTTGACCATCGCATATTCCAACAAGTCTGATGTGACATCTTTACCAGTCTGAATATTTTCAATTAGACCACAATACACCTGTTCCTTAGTTCTATATATGGCTTTTTCTGGTTCAAACATAAGTGGTTTTAAACTTTCATTCATCCACCAATTCATAATTGTCAATGATAATTGTTGTTTACAAAGAAGATAATTTACTTTATCCGATGGTGTCATGGATTCAAGGAAAGATTTTACATCTTGTGAAAAAATCCTATCAATGCTTCTCCACATTCTTTCGGTAATTATTCTTAATTGCATTTTGGAAAATTTTTCCATTGTTCCTCCAAACGCTCCACAGTTTTATTTTGTTCTCGAAATTGCATTTTTAGACTATGTCGATATTTTGTGTTGGCTCTGGTTGAGTTGATGTATCTGACTGTTCGACAACATCATCCCTTTCCGGCCTATATCGCTTTATTAAATTTGCTAACGTTGATTCTATTTCAGAATCCCACATTTTTTTGAATGCATCGTCTGTTGTATATTTTTCATACGCGCCTTTTGTTCCCTGCCATGTTGCATCAGGTTGATCTATCAACTTGCTCCATCTCCCAGACGTCATTCTTTTTTCAATTCGCAATAGATTATAATTTGTCCAAAAATTACTAAATCCAAAATTATAATCCAAAATCAATTCAAATTCAACATTTGGAGTGAATAATCTACTTTTCAAACATTTGGTTTTAACAACTACACCATTAAAGCCATATTGTTTTTCATCGAGAATTGAAGATTCTTTAAGTTCAATGAGCTGTGATATATTATATTGTAGGGCATTCCCGCCTGGAAGAATCTTATCCCCCTGAAGATATCTCAAATCTGATGGCTGCTTGTATAAACCCATCTGAATTTTATCCCTGAATTGATTTATACCAACTAATGCGATATTATACAATTCTAATTTATCCAGATATTTGGGAAGTAATGCTGACAGCAACCTTGCTCTTAGACCAATAGTATCATTGATATCATCTGACAATAAATCTTTTTCAGTCTTTGTATTTGCTATTGAATCCCACACTATTAATGTTTTATAATCCTCAAACTGCTTTTTATTTTCTTCTATGAATTTACAAGTCGAATCAATTATTCTGAAAACTTGCTCAACAGTCTTGGCTTCCCTTACTTTTATTTTTGGATTATTCACTCCTAGCTGTGATAATCTAAATGTTGACATTGCATTCTCAGAATCTAAATATACGGAAAGTAATTTGCCTTCTAATGCTTTCTGAGCACTTCCAATGATTCCACCTGTTAGTGTTGTTTTTCCACAACCAGGGCGCCCAGCAATACAACTCAACCCACCTATGATTATTCCACCACCGAGAAAAAAATCCAGTAAATCAATTCCTGTTGGAATTGTCGATTTAGATTCATTTGCAGTAATCAGTCCTTCAACATCCTTTTCTATAAAACTGTCAAACATACCCTGGACTGATTTTAAAATTTTCTTCTCACTCATCAGTTTCCTCCTCATCTTTTTTATCAATACTTAGCAACTTATCCTTATTTTGTTTTATCTTGTTTAGGTCGGATAACGATATTCCCATTTCAATGAGAAACGCATCAATCGTTTTCATGCGTCCAAATATATTATCATCATCACCAGATTCGCCCAATTTGGTTATAATTGCTATCTCGTCTTTGACTAATTTACCTATTTCTTTTCTCATATCAAAAATAAGTTTATAAAACTCTGTAATTGTTTTTAATGTATTTTCTAAATATATTTTACTTTTCCTAAAATCACTTGTATCTTTTGGGATTAATGTTCTTATAACAACCATATTTGATTCTAGATCTGCTATCATATCTTTTATTTTCTGTCTGTTTTCACGGTACTCCGCCAATAAAATTTCGGAATTTACAACATTGCTCATGCTTCCTCCCAAATCAATATATGATAAATGTGATTTGCATGGACTTGTGATATAGTCAATATATTATCGACTGTAGTTAATCTATCCACAGGCATCATATCACCGTCATCAAAAACCTGAACAATATTTTCTGGTCCAATATTTTGTTTCAGATCCACTTCATAGTTTTCTTCGTCCACATCTGGTTCAGCAATAAGAACATTTTTCCTATTATAATCTTTCTTATCACATGTCAGCTGACTGCGATCAATCAAAAATTCATAATGTGTTGGGTTGTATACATTATGCCCGGTGACCCAAAATCTACATTGTGAAAAATCGAATTCATAATCTACTTCGGTTATAAGAAAGACTGGCAAATCCATTTCATATTCGAATGTAGTCTCCAATCTGTAATCTGGTATATTATTGGAATCACCAAATTTATTTGCACTTGGGGACGGTATCCCACTCATTCTTATAATTGGTGTCATAACAATTGGATGTGCATATACATCTTTCGCAATAACCCTAAACAATCTATTTTCTAAAAGTGATGATGACCAATCCAATTGCTGATCTATACCAAGAATATCATTCTGGTATCTATATTCCACTAAGGACGCTGGTATATGTAAATATGAATGAATAAAATCTGGTTTATAATATCTATCCTTTCCACCGAAATATTGTATTAATTTCAGTTTCATATCAAGCATTTCATCCATGGAACTTAGAAACATATATACAGCATACGTTCCACGAAATCTATTATAAACTGGTGTAATTTTTACATGACCATCTGCATAAATTGGGTCATATAACTTCCCGCCGAACCCGCCAGCAAGATTACTATATCTCCATAGATAGTTTGTACGCTCGTCATGATCTAAATCTCCCGTTGGATCAATAGATACGCATGGCAACGGAATTCCTGTTATTTCTTTTCCCATGTTTTCATAATACTTTGTTATTTTGAAAACGGAATTATCTGCTGTGGTTATAACACCTATCTTAAATCTTGTATAGAAAACATCCAGAAAAAAATCTAGTATTGATTTATGAAAAGTCCCAAGCAAATTACTAACAAACTGCAATTGATCTGCATACATTTCTCTTGCCATTTTACTGCACCTCTTTAAACATTTGGTAAATCACTATTTGTATCATTGATCCATTTAGTCAATTTTGCATCAAATATACCCATGGCACACGTGCGCACAAATTTCTGATTTTTACATCTAGAAATAAATTCATATGTTAAAAGGATAATATACAATGGTTTATCCGTTTTCATAGAACTTACGGACCAAGTGAAGAGATTTCCAACATAATTGTGAACTGTGAAATCCTTTATTGTCAATCTAGATTTCGTAAATAAATATGATTCTGAATGGAGATGATCCCATAGATCATCCTTGACAAAACCAGTCGGAAAATTAAACATATCAATAGATGGACTGTTTTTTGTTACAAGTTTCAGGTGTCTTCTCAGAAATTTTCGTTGATGGATGTATGGCCATATATTGACAACCATATCATGCCTATCATAAATTTCATCTTTATTATCACATATAATTGTGTAGAGAGGAGCCTTCAAATAAACATAAAGACTAAATTTAGAAATAAATTTCTTTCCATCTCCAGAAGTCATTGGAAGTTCCATTTTAACTTCTCTCCATGTTTCCTTTCTCATTCCTGGATACAATATACCACTAGAATCAACCTTATAATCATCCTGACTTATATCAGAATCATCAAATATTCCCTTATAATATTCTATTTCTGTTTTATAATCATCAAAGCGTTCATTTTTTGGTTCTACTTCCACATCATAATCAGTTACCCATAACGACATCGATTCCTCCTATTTTAAAAATGGAATAAATTTTTTCAACATGTCCACATATGAAGCATCTAAATCTATACATTTAGATTTGACATATGTTATATCACTAATCCATTTCTTTAAGTTAGACACATCAAACAAATAAACATATTTCAAAGTATTAACATTAAATGGTGCAATTTCATCCGAAGATATATCTGCAAAATTTGTTTCTATGGTTTTATTTTCTTTTATATAACCTTTCATAATACATGAAAATAATTCTTTTGTAGACTCATCCAATTCTAGAAATTTAATAATATCAGAATCAAATCTGATTTCCTTATCAGTATCCGATGGTGATAATAAACTTTCAAACAACTTAACATTTCTTTCAAATGATGAATTGGAATCATAATTAATAAATTTAATTGATCCTAATTTCATCAGCATATTTTTAATATTTTCTTTACTTGTCAACTGTGTTTTTGATTTTTCCACTTTAACTTTCATATCCTGTATAGTATTCCACATCGAATCCCAGTTGGTATTCCATGCGCCCAAATCGTCATAGACAGATTTCAAATCTTCATGCAACTTCTCTTTTTCGACAACAAACGCATATTGAAAATATGGTGCCAGGAACACTTTATAAGTGAGCATCACCAAAACATTATCTTTATATCTATCATCCATCAAACTTTCTATAAAACTTAGGAATAAAATTGCAGCTTCTCTACCAACAAATTTCATATTCTTGTGTCTTTCGCCAATTATAATTGGTTGTGCACATATTGCTTTGTCCTTAATTCCTTTTGTTTTAATGATATTTCTGACGTATTGAAGGCCATAAAATAATATTTCTTCATCAGGGATATATATTAGATTAAATGGTAGGTTGGAGAGTATTTTCGGAAAATCATCTTCCATTATCAAACTGGAAAGGTATTCGTTGAATTTTTCCAATGTGTTAAATCCAAACAATGCTTCTTTTGTTACTTTCTTTGATACCGTTTCCATTATCGGCGCCAATACTTTTTCATCGAATTCTGTATTATTCTCTATCACTGCGTCCAATGCTTTATCTATTTCGCTTTCTTCCACAACCGCACTTTTGTTTTCTTCTTGGCAGGAAATTACAGAAACCATTTTATTTGTTATAATATTTGTCTGACTTTCAAAATTAGACAATATATTAGACAATACAAAACTATTTATAATGCTGCCGGACAAATTATAAAAGCCAGCCACAGTTTGAATAAAAGAAAATAATGATGGACCATTGGAAAAAACAAATTCATAATTCCCTTTCTCCGTCTCCCACTTAATTGTTTTTGACGCAGTATCTACTATTGTTTTTATTTTTTCTCCTGAAAATTCTATTATTGCTTGGCTTTTCGATAAAGAGTTTGAAATAACAAAATGAAAACCCAAAACCTCTGTTATGGCCATGTTGTAGTTGAAAGCACCATATTTAATATTTAAAAATAGTTGCAAGGATGATGACTCGTCATTCCATCTGCCATAACCGTTTAGCTGCAAACTTGTTTTTTTATTCTGATGAAGAAAGCTTCCTAAGTAAAAATTCATCTCATCGTATTTCTTAGACATTAATTAATCTCCTTATTTCTTTTTTGTTGATTAATTTACGAGGACCAATATTGTTCCTAAAACCTCCTCTTCATTTATATCAACCTCTATTCTACTATGATTGACAATCAACAAATTAACAGTTCCATCACCATCGACTTTACTAGCAATCGCACAAATCGGTTTTATTACACAAAGATTATGATCTAGTTTGGGCGAAACGACACTATCAGATTCACCAATCTGAAGATTTGTTTTTACATTTACCCAGAACCCCGGCATGATTTTATAGCTCTTTGTTGTGTTGATCTGATACTCGACAATTTTACTCATGGTTTTCCTCCACACGTTTTTATTAAAAAACAGAAACTCTGTTTTTAATTGTTCTCTAAAAATTAAGATATATTTTTTTAGTGCTTAAAAGTACAGATATTCATTACTTGTATGCCAGAGGCAGTACGATTGCATTATTTCTTTCTTTTAGAGAACAAAACAAAAACAAGAATACATTTTTATTGCTTAAAAAAATCAAATATTTTTTCGCATAACAAAATTAAAATAAGAAAGGAGTAAACCCATGTTGATTAACAATGAAGAATTAAACAGTGTATTTACTGTTCTTCGTGGGAATGAGGGTTGTGGAAAGTCGTTTGGCATTTTCAATAATCTCTCAAACCCGCCTCCAGATATAATTGACTCATATGGAGATAAGGCAATATTTTATATATGCCCGTCCATAAAACAGACAGTCGAAAAATACAATAGTTACAGTTCCATCCACGGACAATCAAAAAACAAAAAATCAAAAAACCCAGAATTGTTAAAATCCAAAAGTGAAATACTAAGAAAAATTATAAAGTCATCATTTCCAGATTTATATGATAACATCAAGTCTGGCATAAATGCCGAGCATACTGAATTTATATATGATGGTTTTTTGGTGTCGAAAGATTCTAAAACAGATTCACAGAGCATAAGATTTGAGCACAAAAATACCAGAGAGAAAGAACTGGTGCGTTTTCAATGGAAGCATAATTCTCAAAATACAACTAATAAGAATCCGCTAAGTGGAAATTTTGTGGTAAGTTCGAGAATGATCTACAAACATCTAAATGAAATAATTAAAAATATTCACAGATATCCAAAACTAAATGGCATTGGTTTGGTTGTAGTCGAAAGCATGCAGAAAACCGACCCAGTCGCATATAATCATTGTATGGACCTCAAGGTGTTTAATAATGTAGAGAAGTTTCTCACTAACGATCTGAAGACATCATGGTGGATAACAAAAAGATTTTTGGAAAAGATAGATGATGATGGTTATTGTATGAATCCTGACTATAGATCAATATCATATAAAATTGACGAATCATATTTTGAATCCAAGAAACCTATAATAATAGAAGATATACAATTGGACAAATCTGAAGTGTTCCCTGGCAATGGAAATTATACAAACCATGACAAATACAAAATAAAGATATTATTCTTAAGTAAAAAATTATTAAATGAAATCAAAAAGGAATTAGCTGAAGCGACAAAACAATATAATGATATATTCAAACATACAATTACAGAACATAACAATAAAATATTTTTCATAGACCAAAGTAATTTCTTATATCACTTCAAACAAATGAATGAGAAAAATCTAAAATATTGGTCTGATTCTGCCACACTGATATTCGACGAGTTTCCTTTATTGAATTCACCATTCCTAACTATAGAGGAACTGAATGCAGCATCTGCCGTGTATTCTTCAAAATACGATAGTCTCGAAACTATAATGGATCAGATAAAGCTAGCTGAAAAACATATGAAAGAGGCTGATACTGATGAAGTGAGGCACAATGTGTCAAGAAGGATAAATAATTTAAAATCCAAATTAAAAAGAAAGTATAATAAAAATATTGAAGATGCTGTCAAATTTCTAGATGATCCAGAACTCTCAATGAATAAGGATCTTTTCAAAGATAACGAATTCAAAATTATAAATCCATTAAATTTTCAAGATAAAAATTTCAAAGCTGGTAATCTATTATTCGTACCAGACAGTCAAAAGAAAAATTTCTTTAACATCTTTTACGAGAATGATATCCAGACAATAATTCTAACAACAGAAATAATTCCTGTTGAATATATGAAAAACAATTTTGATGGTGTTAATATTGAAGACAGGACAAATAAAATTGAAAATGAAAGTGAATCTGCACTCGCATATATTTTTACAGAAAAAAATGAATATAATGATCTGCTTCCTATTTCTAAAAATAAAGATTCTATTCGTGAATTTATAAAATCACTTAAGAAAGATGATCCCGAATCCATATTAGTTATTTCAAACAATCAGTTCGAGGGAGATATAACATCTACATCTATCAAAGGAAGTAACATATTTATTAAAAGAGATAAGTCTGATAATCCTATTAAAGAAGTTCATTATTTCATTTCGCCAGAGAATCCAAAATCACTTGCAAAAACATTTATGAAAGTATATGGAAATAAACTTGGACCCGATGAAGATTCTATATTTGATGAATTGAATCGTAATGAAGATCTCAAAGAAAAATATTATGAGATTTCAGTAAACAAGATGACAGATTCTATAAATCAGACCCTTGGAAGATTCTTCGGTGAACGTGGAAAGATTCTTAAAAAGAAACCAGCTGTTTATATATATGCATACAATGATAAGAAAGGAATCGCTTTGGAAGCCATGGAGCGTTCGAGATATAATATTAAACGCTGTGACTACAACGATAATGAAATTAAGAAAGATAAAGAAAACAAAGTTGACGATGTGACTAAAATTGACAAAAAATTTGACACAGGCAGAGAATCATTAAAAACAATAAGTGAGTGGGTTTACAACGCAATAAAAGAATCCACCAATCTAAATGAAAAGGAAAATGTTTTTTTATCCAAAAAAATTAATAAGAAAATCTATAAAGAAAAATGGAAACTTGGATTCAACAATATCATTATAAACAGTTTGGAAAAAGAAATGCAATCAATGAGAAAAATATTCTCACATGTTAAAAAGAATAACGATCAATTATTTAATAGAATAGAATCTGAATACAACCATGAACTAGATAAACTATTAAAATCATTTTCATTGCACAATAAAAAAGGAATGTCCAGAATGCTTGCGATATTCCAGAAATCTTTGAATGGAACGGAACATCATATCAATGTTGAGACTATGTTGGATTGTTATTATATAATCCATTTTATCTTTCAAATTGAAACAGCAAAAATTTGTCTGATCAAAAATTATGATCACTCAACCATGGATGATTATTGTTTTAGTATTCTCAAACCAACAATCATCGAAAATAAAAAATTGGAGATATTTTCAAAAACAGTACTTTCTCTATTTAATACATTACAATCTAGAAATATATATTATCAAAAATCATGCACTGCAGTTGGTAGTTCTATATATAATAGATTCAAAGAATTATTTTATAAACCAATATCAGATACACTATTGAATTGTATAAATAAAAATAAGTATGATAAGAAAACTATTTCTAAATTCATAGATAAAAATTGCAATTTGTCGCTGAATGACAAATTGACTAACTATTTAATATATCGTGGTGGGAAAAACTTTGAAAGCAATTATAATGTTTATTTACAAAATTATACATTACATCATGATAAACAAGATTTATGGAAATCAATTTTGAAGATAGGATCATTCATCTATGATAAAATTGTAAAGGTTACGGACTTTGCAAATAAATCAATTCTTCAAACAATTGATAAGCCTAATAAACTTATGTTCGTTTGGAAGGAAAGAATTCATATAAAAGAATTCGCTTTCTTGAATTAACTAGTTAGTTCTCTTAAAGATATAAAAGGTATAAATTGGAAGGATGTGTTGCGTTCGTAAGAACGTTGACCATCCGTTTATACACGCGTAAGCAAAAAATTTATGTTTAAAATTTTTTACATAAAAATAATTCTCTATAGTTTATTAATACACATAAGTAAAATTTGTTATCTTTATTTAATATCATATAATATACAAAATAATCTTTTTTACAAAAGATATTTTTATTTCATCACTTCTATTATTTCAATATTATTAATTTAGTATTTACGAGAACTGCTAATTTTTGTTAATCTCAAAAAAGTACATATATTAATTATTTGAATAGGCAAATATTTTTATTCACAAAGCAGCGCAAGCTGTGGAGTCTAGCTCGAGGGTTGGGGTGGTAGTATACCACCCGTAAAACCCTTATCAACCCAGGAGGTTTTTTCGTGTCTAATAAAGGTAAGTTCGTAGGATGTGATCCAGAATTCGGCTATAAAGCAAAGGTAAAATCAGGATCGGAATTTACGTCATTTAAATATCCGGCATTTCCAAGTGGAGGGAGAATTGGATATGATCATTCAAATAGAGTTGTTGAACTCCGTCCGGATCCTGGGAAGCCATTTTTTGTGATCGCTCAGATGGGAATATCGTTGGTGATGGTCGAGAAGGCATTTAAGAAATTGAATCCCTCAATTGATAAGTTTATTATGATTGCGGGCGGAGTCGGATCTCCTCCAACAGGAGGACATATTCATTTCGACAAATGCCCACAGAAAGATGAGATACGGCAAGTTCTGAATGAATGGGAAAAGCATAAATACTTGTTATGTGAGCCCGGTCGAAAGACAAGGGTTGAACAATCGGGTTATGGAAAAAGCAATGAGTTCCGTGAGGATCATAAAAAATCGGTAGAATGGCGCACACCATCTTCCTGGTTATCTGATCCAAGATGGGCATTCTGCATTTTATCTATAGTGTACTCAACATATTTCAATGTTGAATTATTTGGCAGCACACTTGTCAATTATAAGACTCATTTGAAATATATAAAATCAGTTCTGTCTCCCAAAGAGTGGAGGATGTTCCTTCCATACTACAACATGTGGAATAGTCACAGAGTGCGAGGAAAGATGTTGCCATCCGAGGTCAATATGGAGACATGGGAAAATTTCATGACTAAAATGCCAAAGACATACTGCGTCAAGGCAAATGCGATAATTCAGAAATATATCGCAGATAATAAAATTGAAATTTAATTTCAATTTCTTAAATCCACGATTTAATAGATTTGTTTCGGCCACATCATTATTGGTGTATTTTTTTAATAAATCTATTTTCACTGGAATTGTGGTGGATGATTGCATACATCCAACTCATCTCTACAGATGCATACCTGTTTCATGAGTTATATTCAATTCTGATAAAAAAGTTTGATATAACACATTCGTGAGACGATATTACGATAGGGGTTGAAAAATTTTACATTTTTCTGAGGTGCGTGTAGCTACCCAGAAATTCTATATGAAGTATCAATTGTTCCATTTTTATGAAATAATGTAAATATTTGTTTGGCGGGTAGCATATAACATATAGATTTATAATTATTTTGTAATCTTGTTATAGATTGATGTGAAGTATAAGTGTTGTAAAGGCCGAAATAAAACCAAGATCACACAAAGGAGGTGGTGATTTAAATGTCAGGATTCATAACTGGCGCAATTAGTTTTGTAGGCCCGTTAGGGCCATGTAGTGAGTGTGAAGTATTATTAGAATAATTATAACGTCAACTTGGATGTGACTGGCCCTCACATCCAAGATTAAAATTTTGTTGCCAAAGGAGTGAAAAATTATATGTTTGATCAGAGTATGTTCGTTGTTTATAATGAAAAGTATACTATGGAATCAGCTCAGGCAATAGCTGGGTTATTCAATTGTGAGTGTGCTCCAGAATCGGAGCCATGCGATATATTAATTAGATGGGGCAATTCATATGACGATGGAGCCGGGAGGCTCTTCGACGTTAATTGTAAAAAAGGCATACGAAGACTTTCCACAAATAGGAAAGGGCTACCATATGAGATAGAACGAGTGAAAATCTGTGAGATGCAGGATGATGAAATTTATATCGTCCACCAGAAATATCATATGAATGGAACAGGTCATTTGATATTATTTGGATTTCAGCGACAGTTATTATCTGGACTCGAATACAAATTTATAAATAAATTTATAAAAAGTAAAAAGGAATATAGATTATTCGTAGATAAATATGGAAATTCCCTTTGGCAAGAAAAGATCTGGACGCAGAAGTGGGACAACCCAGGAAGTCTGCTTGTCAGAACAGGAGCCAATGGATGGAAATATGAAATGTCATCATATAATGATGAGACCGTCGTTTCTAAGATAACAGAATATATCAATGAACTGGATATAGTTGTAGCATCATTTGATATAATTTATGATCTTGAAGGGAACGCACATTGTGTGGAAGGAAATTCGTCACCGTGTTTATCAAATGCAACATCAGCAAATTTTGTATACAAGGCATTTAGAAAATACATCAAAGGAAAGTTGAATGATAATACAGATACAGGACGATCTGCTTCGGAAGAGGGTGTTGAAATGGAGCATGTTTAATACAGTTGGACATAGAAATTTTATGATGTTTGGAAAGAGAAGTTTCTTTGTAATGATGGTTACATCCGATACACCAAAAATAACTATTACTCTTAATGATATGAAAAATCTCAAAACAGTGATGATATTTTCTATCAATGTTGCTCAAATTAGCTGCGAGATTCATTCGGAAAAATCATTGCAATATGTTGGTAACATTGTAAGATTTCTGACGAAGAAGTTTTATGAATTCCACGATTGCAACACGTTGAGAAGATTATTTTATGGGAATACACGTGGAAAAATATTCTTTACAAAAGACGAAGGTGTTTTCAGCAATTTAAGATATAATGCAATTAATTATAGTTGTGAAAAATGCCTATCATTGTTTCTTAATTATGATAATGAAATATTCCAAAAAATAATATCACTGGCGGTGAATGTTGTTAAAAATAATATTTCATACACTGAATATTCAGAAAAATATTCTAAATTGAATGATGCTAATGACCATTGCCTCCATCAACCGGATCAGTCGAATTATGGAACATGGGCAACAACATATGTTTCAACACCATCAATCACAGCATCAACACAATATTATACATACACGTCAACTGAGTCAACTGATGCATATTGTGGTTTGCGATATGGATCTCCAACAATATCAGCAACCATCTAATAAATATATAGAAAGAAAGGAGGTTTAAATTTCTGGGGTCACAGGGAGAATCGAGGGAAGATAAGTGCATAGTATGAGTATAAGAATTTTTAGGAGGCATTAGTGAAGATTGAGGTTCAGGTCTTGTTTGTTGAACCTAAGATTGTTGCGGTATTTATGCAAAACAATTTCGTCGGGTCTGTTCAGCTAAAAGACATAGTGGAGGGATGTGATCAGGTCAAGATTCTCTTCTGTAAGAAAATTGATTGTTCACCTGATTATTGTTACTTCAAATCTAAAGATGGCATGACTGTTGGTGTCCCATCCGATTTTCTGGCATCCAAAATCGGCAAGCTATTTGATCCAGTGATGGATAAAATGGAAGCAGATGGCTTTGCAGATTATGAAGGAATCATTCTGAACATAGACAGAATGAGCTTGGAAATAACAAAAGAGCAGATCGAATCAGTGACACCTCAAGAAATCAAAATTGAGGAAGAGAGTGTTCAAGAATCGGAAGAAACCGACCAAGAATCGGAAGAGGTTGAACAAACCTAATTCGGAATGCGTGGAGGAAGCATGATTTGCTTACTATCTGGACGTTATATAATTAAGGATGGAAAAAATTTGTCATATGAACAATTCTTCGATGAATTAAAAATGACAAACAAAGTCTGTCTAGAGCTAGACTCCAGGTTTGTATCAAATCAGTCTTACAACAACTATGTGCATCTGTATGTGAATATTCTTACTAGATTAAATAAGCTGGTATACCTTATTACACCGTCGAAAATTATAAGGGTACACAAACCAGTCGGAAGAGGAATAGAGCAACATGATTCAACAGTGTCCATAGATCTCGGAACATCAGTAACCGGTTTGTATTTTGCTAGCAATGGCACAAGCAAGACGATTAAAACCCAGGATATACTAAAGGTTATTGATGAATATAAAAACGTCGTCATTGGAAAGTTTAATGGCAGACGTGATAGTTTTATGTTTTGTTTTAATAGGATAATAGTACTTTATATGCGATATACCGGAAAAAGATATTATTTTGTTAACGAATCATTTACAACCATCCAAGCTAATCGCCATCACGATGCTTCCAAGAAACAACGTGATGAAATCGCCGCCTATTTAATTTATAAACGATGGCTGTATACTCAAATAAAGCTCGCATGATACAACATGCTGAGCTTTTTTTTGCCCTTAAAATTAGTTCTTCATTTTTTAGAGAACATAATTAAATTAACATAGGAGGATTTGTAATGGTTTTTAAGAAAGAAAATGATAAGAAGTATAGAATTACGGAAACAGACATTAAGAAATTTATCAGACTTATTGGTGAAGAAATAAATAAAGAAAAAGAAATTAAAATGGAACACACACCAGAAATGTTTTTCAAGTATCGCCACGATAGTGGGATTATAACTCTTGGGTGTACAGATATTATGTCGGATGAAGAAATAGATCCAGATAATGCATCAGAAGAGGATGTGGTTAGAATTATATCAGATAGAATAAAAGGTCTTTCAGTTTTCAAAGAAACAAATCATATATGGATTCATGAGATAAATGTTTTGGTATTTGATGTGAAAGATGAGAATGGAAACCATGTCCTGGATGAAAATGGCGAAAAGTGCTTCTCTAAACAATTAGAGGTTTTTGGTTTTATAAAAATGGAAAATGATTCACTGTTTGAACATTTGGAAGATGAGAGTGCTATTGCTGCTAGACATAAGGATGAAAAAGAAAAGATGAATAAAAAATTGGAGGATATGATAAATGCTTCAAAATGATGTGTCTGATTTATTTTCGGGCTTAAAAAAATTTAAAGGTAGAAGACTTTCATTTGTAAACGAACAAATGCAGACGGTTATTAGATGTGTTAGAAATGATAAGACGGAAAAAGAATTAAATTATCTTTGGAAAATATTCAAGAAAATATATTTAAATGTGATAAGTAAGAAGAATCCGTATTTTTTACTTGGCATGAATCATTTTATTGTTGATGTTAGTTTGGTGTTAGAGATGAAAAGAAAATATTTTAATAATAATGAACCACTTTCGGAGAATGTGGAGTCTACTGCAGATCTACATATTATTAAAATGTTTGAAATACTAATCGAGTTGTGCAGCAAATGCTTTGTAGAAAATAAAATACAAGAAACTCAAATGATTGGGATTCTTAGTTCATTTAATAATGCGGCAATATCACGTCTAAAGGAAGCAGAACTTCAACTTGGTGGAGAGGTGTTGAAACCGTACACGTTTTATTCTATTATGAAAATGATTTTCGAGGAATGGTATGGGGTATATGCAACAAATCCGCTGGAATGTATAGAAAAATATAATGAGAAAGAAAAGGAAATTGAAGAGGAAGACGAAGAAAAAAATGACTCTGAAACTGAACCAACAAATACAAATGAAACTAATGAAGAGGTTTTAAATGAATAATTTTTTTGAGACAAATTTATGGGTTGAAAAATATAGAGCAACGAATATTGATCAGCTCGTTTTGGATGATTCAGTTAGGAATGCAGCTAAACATTGTCTAGAAAATAAAGTAATCCCAAATCTTCTCTTCTACGGGCCTCCCGGAACAGGAAAGACATCTCTTTCTAGAATTTTAATAGATAATATTATGTCAGAATCAGATGATAACGTTCTATATATAAATGGTTCCGCTAACAGGGGAATATCTCTTGGAAGAGAAGAAGTACCTAATTTTCTAGCAAGTCCACCTTTTGGCAAGGATAAAATAAAAATAGTTTTTATTGATGAGGCTGATAATCTAACATCTGATTCTCAGAAGGCTTTGAGACATCCAATTGAGTTTTATACTAGGGTTGGAAGATTTATCTTCACAGCCAACAAATTTTCTGCATTTATGGATGCTATAGTTTCTAGGTTTCAAATACATGAATTGAAGCCGTTAACAGAATCACAAATTCTATCTTTTTGTTTGCAAGTTTTAAATGTTGAAAATGTGGAACATTCAGAAGCTGAGGTTTCGCGTGCTGTTAAATTATTTATGCCGGATGTTAGGAAAATATTAAATACGTTGCAGTCATACACATATCAGCTAAAATTAAGGCTACCATCAACTAATGATCTTATTCCAATCGAGACAACAATAGCAGCTCTCGCAAATGATATATTCAAAGCATATCAACTTAAAGATTCTCGATGTCAAATATGTTTAAATAAATTGCAGGAAATACTAATGAGAAAAGATATAAATTATTCTGTAGTGTTTGAAAATTTATTTTTTGAAAAGGCAACACTACCCATATGCAAAGTATTGGCAAACAAATATTGTAATAATTTGAATATGGTTGCATCTCAGCCAATGCATTTCATGGCATTCACATATGAAACATTAGAGGCTCTGAAGGAAATAAAATGATTTATACACCGGAAACTATAGATATCCTGAAAAATAATTTATCTATAATACAAAACACATCTGGTCACTATATAACGAGATGTATTTATTGTGGTGATTCGCAAAAGCATAAGACGAAAGGACATCTTTATATTTCCAAATCCAAACCAGTTTACAGATGTGTCAGATGTGAAGAAGCAGGGAGAATAGAAAAATTAATATTTGATTTGGTTGGAGTGAAGAAAAGAATAACTACTATTATTAAAAAGGATGCGTTGAAAACTCTTTCAATACAGCAGCTCGAAGATTTTACAATAAATAGAAATTTCAAGAAGAGTGTGATTATTCCAGAACAACATCCAGAAAAATTTGAAAATAAATATAATTATTTAATGGATAGATTTCCAACAGTAAAAATGTTTGATATGTTGAAAGACAGAATAATATATGATATTAAGGATTTTGCCGAAAGGAATTTTATAAAAATACATAAACGAAAGTTATTTAATTTCTTTCAGGATAAATTTGTTGGATTTCTATCTTATAATAAAAGTTTGGTGATACTGAGAAATATTGACCAGGAATCTGATTTCAGATATTATATTTGGAAGTTGGGAGATGTAGTAAACGATTTTTTTGTTTACGATAATTTAGTAGAAGAAAAAGAAAAAGTAACTTTAATTGTCTCAGAAGGATTATTTGATATATTTAATATCATGCACTTCGAGGATCCTTACGAATTATATACAGTTGCTGCTGGCAAATTATTTAATAGAGCAATTAAATTTACTATGATAGAAAAATGCGTCACGTATTTTGACAAAATTATAATATTGTCTGATGACGACGTGCATTTAAATTTTTATAAAAAGAATTTAAATAAATACAAGAATGTGTGCAAATCTATTCAAATTTGGTATAATAAAAATGGAAAAGATTTTGGACAAAAAACGAAGGTTGACAAGATTATTTTAAAAATGAAATAGAAAGGTGGTGTGTATATGAGAGGCGAATCTGTATCTTTTTATTTACCAGAAGAAAAATTAGTTAAACAACTTAATTCTTTTTTTTCTAGTAAAAAAAGTAAAAATCATGAATTGTATATTGATAAATTCAAGGTATTGTTAGATCTGAAAGAGTATTTAGATAACAATCTCCTAGAGAATAATACAATTTATTTTGCTCATATTGGAAGAAAAATGTATATGATTATTAATGGAATAAGTTGTTTTAAGACATTGACAACTTTGGTATCTGTTATTAATTATCAGAGAATACAACTAACCCATTTCAGTTCATGGGGCAGTGTGGTTGTTATGAGTATCGGAAAAGTTAAAAGACAAATAATATTTTATAAAGACATGGATGTGGATGTTTATTCCGACAACATGATTGAAAAAATTTATGATAATATTATTCCAAAAAAGAAGAAACGTAGGAGGAAAAAATGAGAGTTGCAAAAGAACATTTTAAAACATTTTTGGGGTATGTTGATTCTATAACAAATTTGTTCACAGATGTTGATATTAAAGGAAGCCGGCTATCACAGAGATCAAGCAATAAATCTACTATATTATGTGGTGATCTGTCACCATTATTTCCAGAGGAATTGAATCTGAGCTTGGTTTTTATTAAAAATAAGATTCCTCTATTAAAGTTATTTGATAAATCAGAGAATGGTGTTGATATAGAATGTTTAGATAATGATGTTAAAATCCGTGATGATTATAGTGAAATTATTTTAAGACAAGCATCACCAGAATTTATTAATAATTCTTATCTTGAGCCTGTTGATATAAAAAGAAAACTTGCGATCGATGAAGATGAAGATAAAATTCTGAGCTTTGAGTTGTCCCCAATTTTATTGGATAGAATCTCAACAATATCTCATCATTTCAATTCGATGAATTTAGATTTCAATTTGGAAAAAGATAAGGCGAGTGTTAACCTGATTTCTAGTGAGAAGACTGATAGATCAACATTAATTGACAATCTGCCCTGTGCGACCAAGTTTAAAAAGAAAACACAGATAACATTTAGTGTTATCCCCTTTCAGACAAAATTTAGTGGTTCGGTTATGTTAGATATGTTTTATAAAGAAATTGCAGGAAAAGCAATTTCAGCTGTAAAATTATCTACAAATCTTAAAGGTATTAATTCCATATTCTATGTTAAAGGAACAGTGATTTAATTGAACAGATATAATTTCTTTTCTTATTATTTAAAATATAATCAAACAGAACAATTTTTGACCGATTATGAAAATTATTTTGGGACTAAGGTGCATAGCGTTTATATTTATGTTGACCTTCAGAATTGTCTAAAGACACAATTTTACGATGATGTGATACTAAGCATGCACCAATCCGCAAAATATAAAGAAAAGTCCATTCCAGTTGTCTATGACACCATTATGTTTATGGCAAGGACTAGAGAATGGTTTGAAACGAAAGGAATAAAAACGTACTTTGTTTTGTATTGGGATGAAGGATCATCGTTATACCATTCGCATCTAGATAAAGGTTATAAATGTAGGAGGAAGATTCTAAAAACAAGCCTTCCTGAATTGATGTTTAAGTCCGGTGTGTCGGTTTTAAAATTCCAAAAGCGAATATTAAATGAGATAGCTGGGAATATGAATGATGTTGCATCTGTTATGTTAAAAAATATAGATACAGATTTCATCCCACATTTTATATTAAAAGAAAATCCAAATCTAACATCAGATAGTGGAATAATAAATCTATTATTTTCATCTGATCATGATTTATTTCAAACAACCAAATTAGGAAATAATGTGTTCCAATATTATAAGACAAGTAAAGATACATTGTTTATATCCAATAAGACAATATTGAGTAAATTAATAAAAAAAGAAATATCGGAAAGTTTTCATAATAGTTGGTATGATCTAGTTTTCACAATGGGTGGATGCCCAGGAGATGATATTCCTGGGATCTGGCCCCGGGTTGGATGGAAGACGGCATACAATTATTTAATTACATTACATAAATGCGGAATTTCCTTTGAGGACCATGTCAATAAAATAATTTTGGGAGAACAAACACAAATAGATATTAAAGATATAAAAAACACAACTGTGATGAAAAAGATATCCGATTTTAATGATCCAACGTCTCACGTTCAGGAACGCTGGAGACAAAATTTATTTATGATGGATTACAATGTCATGCATGATTATTTTACAGAAAAAATAGATAATAGAAATGCTGGCATAACTTGGGAATTTAGAAGGAATACAATAGATAAAGTTAGAAATATATTTATTAATGATAATATTATTGATAATGATGAATTGAATGAAATAATGACAACATATCATTTAACCGAAGGGTTGGAAGAAATATGTATAAATTTATGTAAGAGGTGATTGCAATGCTTTCAAAACAAAAAGTTCTGAGATATATAAAGGATACACTTGCGTTACCATTTAATAAACTAGAATTGACAGATGAGAAAATGTGGCAGTACCTAGATGATTTTACAATTCCAGAATTCAGTTCATATTGGCCAGATAAAAGGATGGTTGGTTATAATTTTTCCAATACAGCAAATTCAACAGGGGTGCCAAATCAATTTTTCTTCAATGATCCAGAAGGATGTAATATTCTTGGAGTGCTGGAAATAATATCGGCTTCTGATGTTGTTATGCAGAAACATCCATTTATAGGAATATTAAATTATGAAAGCTCAGTCCCATATGTGACAAGCATAGAAGAGTCTGGACTAGTTTATAGATTTGGGTATTACACATTCTCATTCGAGTTTATATTTCCGAATGTCATTCGTATTTCAGGTGCCAGTCCTGGTGCTGCTGCAGTTGCATATGACAGAGTGCATCCATCAGATTTATATACAATTGATGGACATATGGAAAAGTTTTTTCTTAAATTTTGTTTAGCAGATATAAAAATATTACTTGGAAACATCAGAACTAAATTTCAAAATCTGACTACACCGTATGGAGAAATACCAATCAATGCCGGAATAAAAGATGAAGGCATTGCAGAAAAAAGAGAAGTGATCGAAATTTTAGATACTAAAGTTCCTAACCTTACTATAGTCTACGGATAATTATTATGAATGTTTTACCTCTAATTTTTAGAAAAACAAAACCATTCAAGTCATTTCCAAAATATATTGTGCTACATGGAACTGGGTGCATAGGAAAAGATGATCAAATATTGAAACAAGATATGAAAAATAAATTTCAGCTTCCGTATTTAAAGAAAGATACAATAACAATGGAGGGTCAAATAGATGTTCCATTTCACTTTGTAATAGAACATATTGGCCCAGATTATGAACCAATGATGATGTATCCACTTAGCAGTCCAATTGACTATTTTTCTAAAGTTAATAATAATGAAAGATCTATTCATGTATGTATGTTTGGAAATTTTAATGTGGATATGGCAAAGCCAAGATTGTATGAAATATTATCATATAGGGTTCTAGCTCCGATTATGTATTGGTTTAGAATACCACAATCTCATATAATGTTACACTCGGAAGTTGATAAAGCACATAAAGATTGTCCTGGTGAAATGTTTTTTAAAGATATATTATATAGTAAACTCAATAAATATCTATTGAGAAAATAATGGAGGAAAATAATGGCTATGAATTGGAATGATTTACAACTTAGAGGGGTCGATCCATATTTCAGTTACAAATCATCACACACAAATAGATTGACATATGCTCTATCTTTTGATGGTAGGGGTGTTGCATCTGGGTTGGCCGTATCCATTGATGATCCGACAACACTGCAGTTTACAAATGGTGTTGCACTGAAGGATAATGTAGTTCTTAGATGGGACCCAACATTTTTAATGCCTTTATCAGAATCGACTGGTACGTGGGTTGTTGGTGATAATTGGGTCGTAATGGTTTATAAATTTATCGAAACTAAAATAGAAAATTATCGTATAGCCAGAATGGATGTTATTCCTATAGCAGACTATGATCCAGAATGGCATCTTATATTGGCGAGAGTGACTATTGATGGAAGTGGTAATTTTATATCCATAGATACTAGTCCTCCAGAAAGACCATCAATAGGTTTTGGAAGTCATAATACTCTTCCTGGACTTCAGGGTGGAAACCCATCTCTCTGCGAATACTACCATTTAGAGTATTGCGATTGGCAAAATGTTCATGCTTGCTGCTGGTATGTTTCGGGAGCTTATATTGCCATTGATGGTAGTATAACACCATGCTGTGATATTAGTTGGGATGATAATAGAATAACAGATTTGGCAAACCCAACAAGTGGGGGAGATGCTGTAAATCTTCAAACACTTAACACTTGCATAGGTTGCGCTGGTGGCGCAACACAATTTATTCAGTTGACAGATACACCAACTAGTTATTCTGCTGATTGCTGGTTGAAAGTTAATAGTGGTGGTGATGCATTAGAATTTGTCAGTGCACCTTCTGGTGGCGCAGGTTATTTAGATGATTTGTGTGACGTGACTGTAATAGCTCCAACTGGTGGGCAATTTATAGTAAAGTCGCCGAGTGGTGATTGGACAAATATGAATCCATTACTTGATATGATGTGTGATGTCGATACGACCGGTGTTGCTGGTGGATGTGTTTTGTGTTATAATGGAACAACCAATCAATGGATTCCTGCAACAGTCTCGGGCGGAGGCGGAGCTACACAATTAAATGATTTAACAGATGTTACTGTAGCAGGACCAGTGACAAGTCAATTTTTGGTTTATGAACCAAGTGGTCAATGGAATAATATGACACCAGTTGTTAGCATAATGGGTGATGTTAATACGAGTGGTGCTGTTTCTGGTTGCGTGCTTTGTTTTAATGGAACATGTTGGATTCCGGGAACGGTCTCGGGCGGAGGCGGAGGCGGAGGCGGAGCATTCCAGGAAATCGCAGACGTTGTTCAAGAGACTGATCTATCGTACAATAATGATTTTGTTTTTGCATCTCCTACATTGGATTATGATTTTACACACGCATCGAGATTTTTCTTTAATAGAGATAAAGGAGCGTTTCGTGCCGGTTATGATGGCATAGGTAACTGGGATGATATTCATGTTGGTTCATATTCAGCAGCATTTGGAAAAAATACAAAAGCATGCTCTCTTGGTAGTTTTTCAGCTGGGTGGCAATCTGAAGCTAGAGGGGCCCAATCGATTTCTATGGGAAGGAATACTGAAGCAGCGGGATTGGGTGCCATATCACTCGGGGAAGGTACTAAAGCCTATAATACTGCATCAGTATTCC
>Ga0210003_1000181_pt1 | contig 56196 bp, 46 predicted proteins | sample LantaG_FD_182804 | JGI IMG/M metagenome (GOLD analysis project Ga0210003, IMG submission 182804) | Deep subsurface microbial communities from Baltic Sea to uncover new lineages of life (NeLLi) - Landsort_02402 metaG (SPAdes) (version 2) | ecosystem: Environmental > Aquatic > Marine > Oceanic >... | reverse complement strand
AAAGACAAAGAATCAAAGAACGAACGATGAAACTAAGAAAACAGAACTACAAAAAAACAATTGCCAGAGAACAAACTGTGGCTTATATTTCATCTACAGATGTCCGAATTGTCTGAAGACGTACAATTCATAGGCAACCATCAGCCAATTATTAGCAAGCAGTTATTCGATCAGGTTCAGCAGGTACTGGGTAGCCACAACAAGGCCAATCCGAATAAGCGGAAATTTGCGTTCGGCAATTTAATGCAATGTGCGACGTGTGGCTGTGCGATCACAGCAGAATTAAAGAAGCAGAAATACACATACTACCACTGTACTGGAATGCGTGGGGGAAATCACTTGGTTTACGTGCCGGAATTTGAACTTGTTAGGCAGTTCAGCCAGCTTGTTGACCAGATTGCGTTGACCCCTACACACACAGCCCAAATCCTCGAAGGCCTGCACGAATGGAATACTTCAATGAACGGCAACAATGAGGCTAGGAGATCACGAATCCAAGCCCGTATAGGCCAGCTTGATTCCTGGTCCGAGAAAGCCTACCTGGACAAACTGGATGGTAAGATCGGCGAAGAACAGTGGTCTGCATTGACTGCCAAATGGAATGAGGAGCGGAGCGGATTAAGGTCGCAGCTTCGAGCTAGCATCCAACAGGATGAATTGATCTATACGGCAAAAGAGTTATTGGAACTCATGGAAGCTATTCCGGCGCTGTGGAATACACGAAACGACAATCAAAAGCGCGAAATGATCGATCTGCTATATTGGAACTGCCAGCTGGATGGCTCAACCCTAAGAGCCACATACAGAAAACCCTTCAGCTACATCGCCGAAGGGCATCAAACTAAAATATGGCGGGGTGGACCTCACTCTCCCCAAACTTTTGTAGAATTCAGGTTTGAGGTCCAGGCCGCCTATTCTCACATACATGGTACACGTTGGAAGACAATAGGTTAAATCAGCGGCCACCATCGCCAATGCAGATTATGTGCGATGTTTGACCCCTTCAAGACACGGGAAGTTTCGAGCCCAAAATCTAGCCCACTTTCAGATTTATGCTTAGCTAGACCCTGTCAATAGCTACTGAAAAATCTTTCTGTTCCCATTTTCCCGCATCCAACCAATAGAAAGTGAAATCGACTCGCTCTCCCGACTTCAGATTGTCAGTGGCCAAATCAACCACATAAACACCAATCCCAGTATCTCGTGTCATGGAATCATTTGTGCTTCGCCATCCGTCGATAGTCCAGTGGACCGTAGCAGGGCTCAGAGTTTCAATCCGCAGCTGTTGGCCGCGCTGCAAGGTGCGGCACTTTTGATTGAAGCGCCAGATGGCAAGGCGCGACTCAACTTTATCTACCTGATATCGCTGCACCGTCTGTGTTGGCATATCGAACACGCGTTTGTCTGCCAGTGATCTTCGAAGTTTGAGATATTCGGCGTGAGCCCAAACGAGAGGCATGGCCGAGCCTGACGGTCGCCCAAATCTTAGTTCTCTTTCGCGCACATCATTAGAGTCCCAGGTCTGTTCTGGAATCAGACCCGTCTCATTCGCGAAGCCCTCCATCGCACTGAGCAAATTGAATGCCACTTCAGTTCTTCCCGCCGCTATCTCATAATGCCCTCGTTCTCCGCTTAAAAGTGGCCACGCGCGTCCGATACCGGTTCCATCAAACGGGCTGCCGTCTTCGTGTTCTCCATAGCCGTCTGCATTATACCGATGCCAAGCAGATCCATGAGGAGTCTCGATCTTCAGGAGAGCATCAATTGCCTTCACAGTATTCAACATTCGCGGATCGTCTGCAGCTCGCAGTCCAAAGCGCACCAAGGCCAGCGCATCCTGACTGATAATATGGTCAGCTTCTTGGAAGCTGCTACCCGGTGGTCTATTCTTGATAGGTACAAATCCATGTAGAGGCGAAGAGCCATCAGCTGATTCAGGAGGGGAAATCCGCACATAGTAGCCATCGATCGCCATCTGCCTGGCTAACTCAGTACCTATAATATATGTCCAGCTTTCAATGCTCGAATTCCAAGCATCGGCGGTCTCACGAAGATAACCAGCAATACTCGATTCATCATTCATGTCTGCGAAGTCTGCCGCGGCCAGGAGGGCTGAGATTTCGACGGCAAGGGTAAACGGTGAGTATCCGGCATCCTCCTCCCAGCGATCTTGCTGAGTAACTGGACCGTTACGCACAATGAACTGTGTAGCGCGGCGGATCATCGGCCAGAAGTGTTCAAGATCGTCGCTCTGCAGCGCCTTCTCGCGAAGAGCCAAATCCACAAGCAGGATGGGAAAGGCGGTCTCATCCATCTGGGATCCCGACCAATAAGGCGTACCATCAAGCCACATGTTTTGGGGCCAATGACCATCGGCCTCCTGAGTGGCGACGAGATAATTCAGTACTCGACGCGCATCAGTGTGCGCACCAACGGAGAGTAACCCAGCCGCTGATTCAACGAGATCGCGCGGCCAAACAAGATGGTACCCGCCGAGATCATCATCTCCCTTGTTGAAGCCCCAAGGTATCGACAGGCTTGCGATCATGCCACCGGGAAATCGTTTGGCTTCGTGAGTGCGCAAAACAGTCGCGCTAATCTCTTCCAGCGTGTGATTGGTGTCCGGGCGAAGCTCTATCTTGCGGAGAGTAGTGTGAAAAGAGCTCCAGCCCTGGATATAGTGTGTTTTCATTCCATCGAAGTCATCCAGCAAACTCGCTGCCGCGCGATGACCGGCCTCAGCGGCATTTGTGCCGAATCCTAAAGCTATTACGAACGGATGCCCCTTTGCTGACTGCCAGTCCAATTCACCAGCCAGTGCGACATTTCCATTTTCTGCTCTTTCAAACTGCCACATCATCTTTTTGTGCTGAGATAGATCCTGCCAGCCATCGGAAGATCCCACGAATCCCACCGAGCGCTTTTTCCAATCGATTGAGGCGGCGAGAGCCAAGGTGACTCCATCGCGTTCAGCGAAGAGCATTGGCCGTCCTTTGTAATCACTTAGCCAAGCCGTATTTCCATTGCCGCGATTGCCGATATGCGGGGCCAATAAGACATGTAGCATATAAGATTCTGCGGCATCGTTTAACGGTACAAAATTAGTGCGTTGCAGGATCGCGTCCCGGGTCGGATCGGCAATGATCTCCTTCTCTATTCGATACAATCCGCCCGAGCAGGTATTGACCACACGAAAGGCGGGCACGGCCGGTTCGATATACTCTATTGTTGTCTCGGTATGACGCTTTTCCTCCGAGAAGAAGTCGCGACCGTCAGTAACGATCATGCCCATATCACGGGTGCACGCCTGGTCAATGCGAGGGTAGTATATTTCATTAAAAATGCCATGACTCAAGGTAAACCAGACCCGGCTAGCTGGACTAATCGCGGTTCCGATTCCGTTCTTAGCGCTGGAAGTCCATTTTGATGAAATCCCCGGCCACCCGAATGCATGCCTTATCGATCTATTCATTACCTGGAGTCTCCAAGCTCTTGGGTTAGATTAACAACAGTGAACATCACTTGGCCCATTCCACCACAACTTTGATTTCATCCTCTCCGTGATGCTCCAAACAGGCCGCAAAATCGGCAGAGCCGTGTCTGTGTGTGATCAGGCCTGCCAGATGATCTCCCCATCGCAACTGCGCCTTGACAATATCCTCAACTGCCATACGATAATGCTCCGGTGAGGCGTTGACACTCCCCAGCATCACTTGATTCTCAAGCACCAGTTGGCGTATCAACTCCGTACCCGGGATACTTAGCGGGCGAACTCCGGCTGGTATTCCGGTAAGAGCATAGATTCCGTTAATCGCCAGGGCATCCAGCAAATTGAATTCCAACTCGGCTACACCGGTGGCATCAAATATAAGATCCATTGGCCCAACGTGTGTATCAATCTGGTCAGCCGGTACCAGACGGCCATCGATATAATTGCCGCCAATCTTGGCTAGCCATCGTGGGCGTACACTATTCTCATCAACGATGTCTATTCCATATACCTCGGCGTCGCGGAGGCGCAAAGCCAACGCGGCAAGAAGACCGATTGGTCCCAGTCCTGCCACTAGACAACGTCGGCTGCGAAGCCAATCCCCAGGACTGGTAATATCCGGGAGTCGAGATGCTTGCACCCGCAACGACTCATCAATCGCTTTCTCCGCCACCGAGAGCGGTTCGGTCAGCACTCCCACGGCAGCTACTTCTTCCGGTACCCGCACTACATATTGCTCACGGTCGACAACGAAGTCCGTCTGGTATCCGTCGAGTTTCCAGATTCCTCTTTCGCGATACTCACCAGTGTAACACATATCAGAACGGTTCATCTGACAAGCAGAACACTTTTCGCATCCCCTGCGCACAGAGAAGACCGCGTAGTCACCAATCTTCACTTTAGTCACTGCAGTGCCCGTCTCGATTACTTGACCGATCATCTCATGACCTATAATTAGCTCTTCACGGCCGTCCGGGGCGGCACATCGCCCACCAGCCGCTTCTTCCCGGTCAGTCCCGCAAATGCCTACGCTAAGAACTTGTAACTTGATTTCATCATCAGCTGCCAGCTTGGGTTCTTCACGCTCGACCAGTTGAATCGACTTGGTCCCTGGTTTGACGGAAATTGCCTTCATATACTCATCTTTCTCTGGGCAGTGCCCAACCTATTGTCTTGTCCTTCTATTATTTACGGATAAGAATCACCTAATGCTTGGGTTTAAATATTCCATGCGGATCGTGTTGGAAGTGATAGACCTTCGCTACGCTTATTTCAAACCGCTTCAAGAAACCATATCTTTGAACGATTGTTGCAATCCAGGTACCAAAGAGCGGTCCAATCAGATAGATCCACCAGCCATGCCATTCGCCGGAAATGACAGCCGGTCCAAGACTTCTTGCCGGATTCGTACTGGTTCCTGAAATCGGAGCTTCAAGATACACCATGATGGCGTATAGGAAGGGAAAGAGCAGCGGTGTCCAAGTCGACAGCCGCCTGTTACCAATGAACAGGAACAGGCCGAAGACCAGGGCAAAGGTTGTGACGATCTCGCCTGCCGCAGCTATCCAAATGCCGAAGCCGGGACCCGGAACCGTTGCGCCATACGCAATACTTTTGCCCAGATCTCCCCATAGTAGTAGAGGGATAGCACCAAGAGCGGCTCCTGCACATTGCGCTGTCACATAGAGAACTGCGTGCACACCGTCTATCTTTCCAAGTATCCAGAAAGCCAGCGTAACAGCCGGGTTGATATGGGCGCCGCTTATTTTCCCAACTCGCGATACTGCGATTAGAGCACCTGTGGTTCCGAATAGAAATCCTGCCATTAGCCGCCTGATGCCCGGGTCGGACAGTATAGAAACCAAGGGACTGTTCGCTCCAAACATCACAATGACAATGGACAACCCGATAGCGACCAGGAGCCCGGTCCCGATTAGCTCCGACCAAAACGCTTTGTGAAGTCCTTTCATAACATTACCATTGAACTAATCATCCGACTTTCTTGAAGTCAATAAACCCCTGCTCAACATCTGTGCGAACCAACTCCACACTAATTCTGCGGCCGACGTCCAACCCTTTATAGCCGGACACGAGTTTACCTTCGACAGGAGGGCGTAGAAGACGTACCCAGGTGCCTTTATGGGATGCACCGGTGACGATGGCATCGAAACGCTTCCTTGTTTGGCCCTCAAGCAAGATGGCCGCAGCTGACTTTTCGACCTGTCTTTCCACCTTCTTGGCGGCATCTTCAGCTACCGTGCAGTGCCTTGCTATTTCCTCCAATTCTGACAGTTCATATGGTACGGGATGCCGATTTAGTCCCGCCTTTAGTAACCGTTGTGTAATAAGATCCGGGTACCTGCGGTTAGGAGCTGTGGAATGAGTATAATCCATGACTGCTAGACCGAAGTGCCCCATAGGTAAAGTGGCTCCCGGAGAATCTGTCACGTATTCACCAGCACCCATGAGTTTGATGACACTGAGGGAAAGATCGGGAAATCTGAGAGGATCGGCGGCTTTCGCACTGATGAGGAATTTCTCCAGGGCTTTTGAATCCGGACCTGAAGGCAGATTGACGCCATGATCCCTGGCAATTTCTGCAATTCGATCCCATCTCTTAGGGGTACGGACGACTCGGCGAAGGACGGGGAACTTCCTTGCATCAAGATACCGAGCAGTCACACCATTTGCGGCAATCATGAAGTTCTCAATAATGCTCTTTGCGCGGTTCGTTCTCTCCTCCTGGAGATCGCTGATTTGATCACCATCAAAAACCGGTTTTGCCTGTATGGTCTCCAGACTCAGAGCACCATGAATATGTCGAAAGTCTCTCATGCTTTGGGCTGCCTTGTCCTGCAATTGGACGTTTTCAGCGAGTCCGTTTACAGTAGCCACACCTTCAGGGTCGCTACCGCCACCATCCAGCCACGCGGCAACGCTGTTATAAGCTAGCTTGGCACAATTGCGTACGTGCGCCCTATAGATATCCGAATCTAGTAGAGAACCGTCCTTGTCCACCACCATTTCAACGACGACGGCGAGACGTACCTCGTTGAAGTTCAGTGAAGTAAGATCGGTGGAGAGTTTCTCAGGCAGCATAGGGAATATCGCAGCTGCCGTATAGACTGAAGTTGTGTTGTGTCGAGCGTGATAGTCAATCTTTGATCCGCTATGAACAAGAACATCAACATCTGCTATGGCAACGTATATCTTAGTCCTGCCTCCTGCCAGTTCTTCAGCCACTGTGAGCTGATCCAGGTCCCTGGAGTCATCATTGTCGATAGAGACCCAAAGGAGGTCAGTCATATCACGCACCTGATCCCCAGCCACGGCCTCTTGGACCTGCATCGTGTCAAGTTCAGTAAGAACTTCAGTCAAGAAATCAGGAAGCAATCCTCTCTCCAGCATCACCCGATGGGCAATTCTCTGAAGGATGACGCGGTGTCGGTTGTTAACCGTATTCATATGAACCACCTCACTCCTGCTCGAAATGGAATCGATGAAGCAGGCGATGGAACAGAGGGGCGATGATCAAGCCTACTGCGACCAAAAAGATAAGTCCGGAAAACAGAGCATACAGTCCAGCGAATATTTTGCCTGCCTCTGTATGGATCTCATTGACGGGTCCCATGCCACCAAGAATCATGGAGGCGTTCAAGAACGAATCAGTCCAGGACAGGTTCTCAAACACATGATATCCAAGTACTCCGACTCCTAATGCCACTATAACAAGAGACGTTGCTGCAGTAAAGAACCTTGCCAACCGCTCAACAAACTTACCTTTGGGAAGGAGTTGTTCGCTGCGATGCTCAAAGACAAAGTACTTTCGCTTGTGCTTTTCTTTTACCACATGGAGTCCATATTGAGATTTCTCCTACATGTCTTCAGACAAACCTGACGCCGAGCCGAATGTATACTTGTTCATACAGGAGCATCTACGTGAGTCTTATTTACTACTTGTGTCACCGCATTCTTCTTGCCGGTTCGCATCCTTCTTCACAATGACATTCTAGTAGGGGTGCGGGATCTCGATACCCGCCTCCTCAAACTGAGCCTTAGCCTTCTCATATACATCCCACTCGAAGTTGCGTGCGGCCAAGGCATCGTGGCACCAGGCACGAACACTCAAAGTTACACTGGATGCGCCCAGTTGGATGACCGGGCAACCGATTGTCTCAATCGCCTCGGAGTGTGTACGTGCGATGTTGAGGAGGATTTCTCTCGCTCGGTCAATGTCAGCGTTGTATGCGATGCCGATCGGTACAGCCACCATAATCCGCGCATCCACACTGCTCAAATTCACCGAAGTTTGACTGCTTGCCAGGCTGTTGGGCAATACCACGCGCCGATTATCGAGGGTCTGAACGACCGTATATCCCAACGTCACACTTTCGACAATCCCCGTCTCCACTCCCGTTGGCGCCATCACCTGGATCCGATCGCCAACCCGGAAAGGGCGATAAACCAACAAGGCAATCCCGGAAATTAGACTCCCAAGCGTGTTCTGAGCGGCCAAACCGAGTACAATGGATACGATGCTGGCACCGGCAAGCATGGCGGTCCCAAGCGATCGGAGCGAAGGGATCAAGTGAGCGTAGCCAACGAGAAGAATGATCCATAGGAACACCTGTGCAAGTGGTCGCAGGAAGAGAACTGCCGTGGTATCAACTCTGTCTTGTCGAAGAGCCCTGGTGGCGACTTTACGAATCGCGAGGGTCCCCAGGAATCCAAGTGCTATCACTAAACCCGCGTAAGCGAGGGCGCCTGTGAGAGTGTCGGGGTGAATACCCTTGAGCAGGTTTTCGAGAAACTGCATCAATTCTCTCCTTTGACGAGCAGCCCAATAGTGTCGCCCGGTGAAGCCTCGATAGACTACTCCTTCTTTGATCTTTTCTGTTTGGTTGACCGCTCGACTTCACGTCGGACTAGGTCGTTGACCAGTTGCTGAATCGTTGTGTCCCTGTGAGCAACAAGTATTCGCAGCCGTTTGTGGGTCTGCTCATCAAGTCGAATGTGAATCATCGGGCCACGATAGCCCGAACTAGATGGTCTTGTCATGTTAACTCTCCACAACTAGTCGCATGGATACAAATATAGCCATCCCTTCAACTCACCGTCAACAATAATCGACTCGGAGACGGAGTCTTGGGGTTTGCGATCCTACAAGTTACTTCGAATATAATAGAGAAAAATACTGGGAGAGTGAGGTTAGCTGTTTTCTTAAGTCTATAACTGATTGCAAGTTATGGAGATAGTAAAAGCGGGGTCTGCGAGACGAGTTCATCAACCGGGTGATTGAGAACGCGGCCGCGTAAAATTATGAAGGTATATCACTTATCTTTATTTTTTCTGCCCCTCACCCTGCGCCAACCCGCTTCAATGCTATTTCTCCAGCAGCTCGGTTAGCCACTTGATCTCGTGAGCGTAACCCTGCTCGGTGGCGAGTGAGAGAGCTTCCTGCAAAATGGTGCGGCCCTCCCGGCGGTCAGCTTCACTCGGACCATTCTCGTTCAGCACCTGGCCAAGTAAACGTCTTATGATAACCTTGTTTTCAATATTGCCATGGCCTTTGGCTTCTTCAAGTATCTCCCGCAACTGCTTCACGCCGCCGTCGAAATCACCCCCTTTTGCTGTCAGGGCGGCCAGATAAGCCGAAGCCCGCACCCGGATTTTCTTCACGCCCATATCCTCAGCGAGAGCCAGTCCCTGCTCGAGGTATTTACGACTGGAATCAGGATCGTTTAAAAAATAATACAGCTCTCCAAGACAATTGTTGCTCCAATCCATTAAATGGCGCTGACCCATTTCCTCATAGCCCTTCAAGGCGGTGTAATAATTTTCCTTCGCTCGCTCAGATTCACCTTTATAGAAATATGCCATACCCAAACTCTGGTGAGCCCCTGATATCAACTCGGCGTTGCCAAGTTGCGCAGCATCCGTCACCACCTGGTTCAGTGTGGAGATGGCTTTATCATATTCTCCGAGATTCGCAATCGTCACCGCAATTGCGTAGCTCGCCAATACGCTGTCAATCGGGGTGCCAAGTTCCAACTTGATCTCGGCACTCTTCCTGGCATATTCAAGTGACTTACGATAGTCACCTTGTTCACTGTATACACTCGAGAGATAGCCTGTCGCAGCTGCCATTCCTTGCCGATCACCAATCCGGGTAGCAATCTCGAGACCCTGTTCGCAGTTTTGCAGGGCCTTGGCATAGTCGCCCTGATTCGCGTAGATGTTTCCAATGTTGTTTAATGATTTTGCTATTGCGTTCTGATCGTCCAGTTGACGGTTTATTTCAAGCACACGTTCGAACAGGGCCACAGCTTCGTTATACATCCCGCGTGATTGATATATGCCAATTATCGTTGTAAGCGCCTTCACCTCACCGGCAAGATCATTCAGCTCTTTTGATATCTCCAGAGCCTGCTCAACATACTCCTGAGCTTCGTCATAGAGCGACTGCTCATAATGCGTCCCGGCCAGAGATTGCAGAGCTTCTGCCTCGTCGGATCGAAGGTTTCGTTGCCGCGCCTCTGAGAGCGCCGTCGTCAATTCCTCGTTGGCCTTGTCATATTGACCCCTCAGGGCCAGCACGGCCCCTACTCCCCGTCGCGCCGCCAGAAGAGACGGCTCCAGTTCCAGCGCCTTGCGGTACAACCCCAGGGCCACTTCGACATCGGATTCATCGGATTTATGCTCAAAAGCGTACTTGCCCCGAAGATAATGGTCATAAGCCACCGGGTTCTCGGCGTCGGGTGTCCCCACCTGGGCGGCCCGCATCACCGTGGTGTCGATCTTCAGCGCCTGGCTGATTCCCTGCGCCAGTGCTTCTTTGATGCGCGGGAGGTTTTCGGACGTTTCTTCCCAGCGGTCAGCCCACAGATTCACCCCGTTTTCTACATCAATTAGTTGCGCCGAAACGCGGATCACATCACCCGACTTATCAATCGAGCCGTTCAGTACTAAAGTCACCTGCAGATGCTCAGCGATCTTATCGAGTTCCTCGTCCGAGTCTTTATATTTAAGAATTGACGGCATGGGTGCGACACCCATGGTTCCGACACGAGTAAGATCAACAATCAGATCCTCGGTTATGCCATAGCTCAGATACTCGTCATCGGCAGAACCACGATTAGTCAAGTACAGAACAGCAAGGCGACGAGGGGCGGCCAGGGCGGGATCATCGGAGATTATCTCAAATCTCCAGGGTTTGAGGATCAAGACAAGCAGAATAATCAGCGCGATTACGGAAGTGGGCAGTATGGCTTTTCGCAGTTTCTGTTTCGGTGTGGAGGGCGTCTTCTCCCGATCCCGTGACCCGGATACGGCCAGCCGCTTCAGGTCGGGGAGTATCCCCTCAGCGCTCTGATAACGCAAAGCCGGGTCCTTCTCAAGCAGCTTCGAGACAATCCGCTGGAGAGCATCAGGAACACCCGACTTGTACCGCGCCAGCGGTTCCGGCGTCGCGTGGACAATGGCATAGAAAGTGGCCGACTCATAATCACCCTTGAAGGGAGCTGTACCCGTTATCAGTTCATACAGTAAGACACCCAGCGAGAATAAGTCGGACCGCTGGTCGGTTTGCTTACCTTCAACCTGCTCCGGTGACATATATCCGATAGTCCCCAGCGTCGAGCCGGTTTCGGTCAGCTTTTGGGCTCCCTTTATTGTCGCCAGACCGAAATCGAGCAGTTTGGGACGGTTATTCTTATCGAGAAGGATGTTCGACGGTTTAATATCACGGTGAATGACACCTGCCTGGTGAGCTTCAAGGAGTCCTTCGCATAATTGAATAGCCAGATCAACCACTTGGTCCGGACTCACTTCCTTGCTTTTGATGACATCACTCAACGACCGTCCTTCCAGATGCTCCATTGCAAAAAACGGTCTTCCCTTAAATTCAGAGACTTCGTATATAGTAACAATATTGGGATGTTTCAATGCCGCTGTTGCCTGAGCTTCCCGTTTAAAGCGGGCTCGGCAATCTTCATCTCGACAAAGATGTGGGGGAAGGAATTTGAGTGCCACTTTGCGGTTGAGTTCGGTATCCAAAGCGAGGTAAACCTCACCCATTCCACCGGCGCCGATCTTCTCGATTATCCGGTAGTGTCCAACCATGGTGTCTTTTACCAGAGGAGTAAAGGACTGCGTAGCATCGTCGTCATAATTCTCAGACATAAACACACTCCTGCCATTGTTGATTGATATTCTAAGATAGAGATAAAATACATTTTAGTCAACAATCTAAGTGATTAGCGGGAGGCCTGTGTATTATAACCTTACTTAAAGAAATAAGCCATTACGATACAATGGCTTACAAGAAAGCGGGGGCAATTAGACGATCTTCGCAACTTTCTGATGTATGAAAAACCAAATGATGTGCTTGAATCCAATGTCATTCAATAACTTGACTTATGGACAACCGGCCTCACGGGCGAAGGCGCCGATGTGCCAGCCTGGTCGCCTGATGGCTCCGAGATAGTCTTTACCGCCGATTGGACAGGCAACGCTGAAATCTACGTCATGAACGCCGAAGGCACCAATTTGAGGCGGTTAACGACCAGTTCCGGTTCATGGAATCCCATATGTGCGATAAGTGATTATTGACCGGATTGGAAAAACTCAGCCAGATGAAACATAATCATCACTCTGCCAATTTAATAAACCGGTTGTCGAACAAAAGACAGCTCAAGGTTCAATTAAAACTTCCATCCAGGTCGAAGTATTTTCTATGACGGCTTCAGGAGGCCAGTACCTATAATCCTGTGGGAAATATAGAATCCTGAAGGCAATTCCGATAGTATCACCCGGAGTGATATTTATCTTGCTGAAAGGGATTCTGACTTCAAAGGTATCAATCTTGGGAGGGTTGGAAGTTGTCTCAAAGTTGGGTACGCCCTGCCAATCCGGTTGCTCCACACTACAATCGTCGTAAACGTCGTAAGTCCCGTGAGCTTCACAGTCCGTAGCGGAGATATGGAACCACCAGTCGTCGGTTAACCAGTTGATACTTTTATTGTTGTCCGTATCAAAAAACAGTTCGGGGATGTAAAAGTCTTCACCTGCCAGGAAGGAATACATATAGGCACACAGAAAATTGGTACCATCATGTTTAAATAAAATAGTTGCATCAATTTCTCCAGCTATATGGATATGGACAGTGTCAGCGTCCTGCCACTCAGAAGGTTCTATATATCCATCTATTTGTACCTCCACACCTTTGGGTATCAGCATGATTGAAGATGACGGGCAGGGCGATAGAGGATTATGGGATATATACAGATAGCTTATGACGGCAGTTATATCGGAGATATCCGGGTCGCCCCCGCTGGCGTTGACATCGGCCTCATCGAGACAGCACAACGGGTCATGCGAAATATATAAAAAGTCAATCAGGCGGGTGATATCCGAGATATCCGGTTCGTCGTTTTCCGAACAGTCGGCGTTGCCCCGGTAACCGGCACAGCAGGTTTCGGTCGAAGTTTGTATATCGTTTACCTGAGAGCTATTGGTAATGCGGGTAAATTGCTGACCCTGTACAGAAAAAACTATAATGAACATAATCAGGATTGAATCTAATAAAAATCTCTTCATATTTTTACGTCCTTTAAAAGTTACAAGTTGATAGTGGTAAATGACTTATATAAAGGTAGTCAATCAGTCGGGTAATATCGGAAATATCCGGCTCCCCGCCGCTGGCATCAGCATCTGCTTCCTCGGTGCAGCACAACTCCATATGGGTAATATAAAGGAAATCGATCAAGCGCGTGATGTCGGAAATATCCGGCTCGTCGAGTTCGGAACAGTCGACATTACCAGTAGCACCGTCGCAACAGTAGGCGTTTTTCACACAACGAACTGAAAAACCATCGACTTTGCGACCGTCGAACCGGTGGATCCCGGAGTAAATGTTGCCCAGACCCCGGGTCCACGCGAAGCTGCTGCTGAACTCGGAAGATGTCCAGAAGACGCCGTGCAGACCGATCCCGTCGTAGACGCCGCCCTCGTATCGGTAGCCACCGGGTAGCCCGGAGAATTCTGTCTCGTTCGTGGCCGCGATATTTGGACTGGTCCAATGTGTCGTGTCGCTCTCCTTGAGTTTGCCGCCCTCGGCCGTTCCCCGCCACCCCATTGAATCAGCCTGAGTCTGATTCATGCCGAGAAACCTTTCCAGCTGTTTCCAGTCGGCATCGGTTGCCACATGCCAGCCTACGGGTGCGATATTTCGTATGTCAGCCACCGCATGCCAGTTGTACAACCGGCCGTAAGTGGCGACATTGCCCACGTCGTTGCCGTACTTGCAGGAAGCACCCGTGCTAAGATTCGCCCATTCCGTTGGATCGGTCACCTCCGGGATGGTTTCGCCGCTGCTGTAATGCGTAACCTTCAGATTCTCGGCCATCCATACCTGGGTGCCGATGGTGATGGTTCCATACACGTTTCCGTCAATATCCGTAACAGACCCATGGCAGGTGTCGGTAGAATTGTTGAAATAGACGGGATTACCTCCGGAGTTCTCCTTTACCCCTAATACAACGTCGAAGTCATCATCTTCGTCAAGCTTGCCACTGGCGATGCCTGCCATGAATGCGTTTCCAAAAACCGGTCCGAGCGACTCGAAATTCGCCGAACCAGTGTTTATCCAAAGGACGTTTCCATCAGTATTATGGGAGGTAAACAAGTCAAGATCTCCATCAAGATCAGCGTCAAATAACGCAACCTTTCCGATACCGGCAGCAAAATAGGGTCCCGCTTCAACAAATGATCCCGTGTTCTTCTGATTGAGCCAGATCTTGACCCCCTCTACCGAGTTGCTCACCGCGATGTCAATATCACCGTCACCGTCGATATCACCACTCGCAGAATGATCATATCCTGCGGCGCCCCCCAAGGTTTGGCCGCTGTTTACAAAATTGCCGGAGCCGTCATTGAGCCATACTTCATCGGGTCGATCCATGACTGCCAAGAAAAGATCCAAGTATGTATCGCCATTCACATCGGCTAATTCCATATATGGCGCATTGGCTCCGCCAAATTGAGAACTCGATACCGTAAAGAAACCATTTCCATCATTTAACCACACTTTGATGGGCAACATATAATACGAAATGACCGCATCGACGTCGCCATCGCTGTCCACATCGCCAAGGGCGATTTTGATAGGAGAATCGGCGCCTGAACCGATGTTCTGCCCGCTGGCCGTGAATGTTCCGTTCGTATTGTTAAAATACACTTTGCTTGGACCCGCATGGCTTATAAGGAAGATATCAGGATAGGCGTCGCCATTGAAATCTCGAACACCTACACCGTGCACTTCCGACACGTTGAACGTCTGAGGGCTTAATGCGAACCCGCCATTCCCATCGTTCAACCAGAGCTGAGAAAGGCCAATATAGTTGGCCATTAACACATCATTGTCACTATCGAGATCAATATCCTCAATAGCAATATCAAATGTGCGGGTATTGCCCAAAGTTTGTCCCCCCTTGACAAAGGCAATATTACGAGGACAATCCGTCTGCCCGATATTAATGATAAAAGGAACAGGCTCTACTGTAATATTGCCATTAAAAGGTAAAGAAGAAGATACTGTTTCATCGGAAAGTTGGCCCTTAGCCTGGCAAAAAATCAAACAAAAAGCGCCAATAATAGAATATATATGACTTTTCAACATACTTAAAATCTCCCAGTTAGGCATTATCCTATGAATTGATAAGAACTTAAGCCTGTTCATAATAATTAGTTTTAATTATATAAATAGTTCCCAGGATTGAAATTAACATGCAAAAAAATTTCACTCAGCCTCAAAAAAAAGTATATTATCATATTAACCAATGAATTATAGGACATGATAATTGTCTGAAATTAGCTGATATAGAATAAACCAGGACTTATAGAAGAAGTTTGATACCGGGTCTAATATTTTGAATATAAACGAGTTATACCAAATAGCCTGTAATGGTGGAAAAACCGAAGAAGACCGACTTTTTAATAAAATTCGTGAGAGTTTTTTCTATTTGGTGGAACAAAGAATACAGAACAGTCAGGACACTGAGGACATTGTTCAGGATATTATAATTACAGTTTCCGAGAAGTACCGGGGTATTACGTTTGAAAAAAGCTTCAGTGCCTGGATTTACCAGATCATGGAATACAAGCTTCTTCATTATTACAGAGGCAAGTATAAACAGTCGGGTAAAAACATAAGTACCGATGTCATGGAAAAGGCTTATCATTATATCAATCCTGACCCCGATTTGACCCGGAGATTGTTGTCTTGTCTTAAAAAGATTAACAGTGTCAACAATCGCTATGCCAGGATTTTGAATTTAGGATATCTGGGTTATACGACCGCGGAGATATGTCAGAAGATGGCCATAACGCGCAATAATGCCTTTACAATTATTTCCCGTGCTCGTTCCTTGTTGAAATATTGCCTGAAAAACGGCGAGGTGAATTAATGGCAGAAATTAATGACAAGCGTTTTCGAGAATTGTTACATGCGTACGAGCTTGGCCTTTTACTCACCGATGATGAGCGGCGCGAGATAGAATTATATTTGCTGGAGCACGATGACCTTCTAGAAGAAGCCCGGGAATTTCACGCTGTTATTGAGCAGATGCGACAAAACCCCGAGGTACGTCAATCAATCGGGGAACTGGCTGAGGGGCAAACGGAGGAGACAACCGGTCGCGTTTTGCGGACAACGTTACGGGGGAAATATTTTGCCAGATTGATACCTGCCGCTACTTTGCTGGTTATAATTCTGCTTCTGGTTTTGAAGCCGTGGCATATTGAAGTACAGACCTCGCGGGAGGCGGTGGCTTCGGCTAACAGTATAGCCGTAATGTATTTCCAGAATCTGGCGGATATCGAGGATACGGAACGGTTGGGCGCCATAACGACCAATCTTCTTATTACCGACTTTTCCGAATCGGATTATATCAAGGTTCTTTCCAGTCAGAGACTAAACGATATCATGAAATTACTTGGAGTTGAAGATACGAGTCAGATCGATATAGATATAGCGACAAAGATCGCCCAGGAAGCAAACAGTCGGCTTTTATTGTTAGGCACTATTATACAGGTTAAGCCGGAAATAATAATTACGGCTCAATTGATCGATGTAGATAGCGGTATAATTAAAACCTCAAAAAAAATAACAAGTCTGCCCGGTGAGGATATTTTCTCGCTGGTCGACCGGTTATCGGCAGAAATAAGAGACAATCTTTTCTGGCCGAATTCGATGGAGCGGGGACCGGATCCCCGGGTGGCCGACATTACCACCCATTCCAAAGAGGCCTACCGTTATTACCTCGATGGCATCGACTACAAATACAAATGGTACTCGGACGAAGCCGAACGGTGCTTCAGACAAGCTGTAAATCTGGATTCCACTTTTGCCATGAGTTACTATTATTTATCGACTTATGGAACAATATCCGAACAGATAAAAATGATTAAAGCGGCCGCTCGATATCTTGATCAGGTCACCAAAAAAGAGGGCTATTATATTAAAAGCCGGTTGTACTGGCTTCAGGGCGACACCCTGAAAGCAATTAATGAACTTAAGCTGATAACAGACAATTATCCCCAGGAAAAAGAAGCTTTTTATCAATTGTCGGTTTATAAATCTTCTCAGGGCCTTTATGATGAGTCCATTAAAAATGCCAGGTTGGCTATTCAAATCGACCCGCTATACAAGGTTGCTTACAACCAGTTGGCCTATGGATTTCTTAACCGAGGAGATTATAAGGAAGCCCTGAGCACTATCGATAAATACATTGCCCTGGCTCCCGAAGAGGCCAACCCGTACGACAGCCAGGGTGATATTTATTTGCGCATGCGAAAATTAGATGAAGCCATCCTGTCGTACGAACGGGCTATCGCAATTAAACCGGATTTCTACAATTCCCTGAGAATGCTCGCACGGCTTTATCTAACTACGGGCAAGTTCGACAAAGCTACCGCCTATCTGCAGAAGCTGGTCACTTCGAATTATTGGGTTTATCAGGTATCCGGGATGCTGGGCGGAGCATATGTGCTCATTTATCAAGGTAAATTAGAAAAAGCCCTTTATTCTCTTGACAGCTGCCTCACCGCCATACTGTATCAACCCGAACCAACCCGCAATGAAATTGCCTTGGCCTATGCGCATTTCCTGAAGAGCAAGATTTACAACGAACAGGGAGAATATGAACAGGCATTAAAAGAAATTGACCAATATATCGACTGCTACAAAAAAACACGGCCCGGAGATATTGTGCTTCATCAATATTTCCGAGCCTTCATTCTCGCCGGGAGCGGTGATTTTGAAGCGGCATCTCGCTACATAAATCAATTAAAGCAAGACGCTGAATCCGTTGACGGTAATTTCTATGATTACTATATGGCGCTGGGGTCTGTGGCTTATCTTAAAGGTGATTTTCTGAAAGCCATTGAAGCCTTTAAGAAGGCATCGAATGGATTACCGGATTTCCAGGCCTTTTACTTACTGGGCCTGTCATATTTGGCGACTAATCAACCCGAGAAGGCGGTTGAGGTATTTGAAAGTCAGGAATATATCTACTCCTCATGGGCAACCTACAATTGTCTGTGGGATGCTAAAATGCGGTATTATCTTTGCTGCGCTTTCGATGACGCCAAAATGTATGAAAAGGCAAAGGCCTACTTAAAAGATTTTCTTTGGTTATGGCAGGACGCGGATTCTGAGACTCAAGAAATTAAAGATGCCCAAAGCCGCTTATCACGACTGAAAGAATTGTAATTAGGGATCGATATCTTTTCTTCATCAGAAAAATTGATATCTACCGGGTGGATACAAAAGTAATTGAGAATTTTCAATTGAAGGAATAAAGTGACATCATAATAATCTACAACCAGGTTAAGAGAGTTTCCCACAGACAAAAAGTCTTTAACATACCTGCCAAAGGGCCGGGAATTTGTTTAATGCGGGGTCTACGAGACGAGTTCATCAACTGGGCAGTTAAGAACTCGGCGGCATAAACCTTAATTTTTTTACTTTTTAACATCTTTTGATATTAGAATTTAAAATTCAGTGATAAACCAAATCTTTTATTTATTATGAGAGGAGCCACAGAAATAGGACCCTTATTCCGATCTTTACGCGTCAATGTCAGCGAGATATAACTTCCCAGAATGCCACCGGCGATAACGTCGCTTACATAGTGCTTCCCCTCCTGAAGACGTGAGAGACCCACATAACCAGCAAAAACAAAGGCAGCGGTACCCCAGGTTTTACCGAAGTGTGCGTAGATTACGCCTGCTGTTGTGAAAGCTGCAGATGTATGGCCCGAGGGATAGGAATACGGTGCTCCATCCGGTCTTGTCCGGTTGATGCTGATCTTGAGAGCTGTTGTAAATATTCCGTTCATGACTTGAGCTCGAAACAGATCGGATCCGAATTCTCTCAGACGAGACAAACCTACTATTTTTCCAAAACCCCATGAAGTAACTGACACCAGAACTGGAAAGGCACCATTGCCAACCGTTTCACCTACCTCAAAATAATTATCCGCAAATGTCGATGGTCCCCAGAGCTCAGTGAATTCTGGCGACTCATGTTTGAATGCTGAATAAAAGACACTGGGAGCGAGTCCGAGACAACCAACCACCAGATCGAAATCTGGTTCGCTCAATAAATATGCAGCATCACTGTAAAGCTGGCGAAGAATAAACGGTCGGCCTTTTGTCTCAATTTCCTTTGCAAGCGGCGATTCTGATCGGTTTGACAATTTGTCCTGTGGAAAGACTGGATGATTCAAGACAACCCTGACAAGAACTTGCTTGTCGTGATTTACAATGTCAGTTACCTCAGCAATCTTTTCAATATCGTTACTCTGCTGGATAAGTTGGGTCTGCGGTTTATCGTCGGAGTAAATCAATCCGGATGGTAATTGTATCCGACGCACCAGTAAAAGTGTCCGATTTCACCATTGCAATTTGTAAGCACTTCTTTAGTTATTTCTCCCATTTCCAAAAAGTGCCGGGTTACCCAGATTTGTTTTAGCTTGTTCTCTGTGAAGCTTACAATTATCCCATTACGCCCGGCAGCCAATTTTGGTGATACCCACAAATTCCACATCAAGCTGTTGCCTCCTACCAGATTCTCACCGGCAATCTCCGGCAGAACATCAGAATCATCAACGTCATAAAAACTGGCTTCACTGGACAGCCAATACTTATCCAATCCAATAATTATTGGTTCTGAATTGGTTTCTGACTCCAAACGTGATTCGATTTTTTCGATTCTGTCGCCATACGTCTGCCAGGCAATTGGAAACTTCATACCGCTATCTTTCTGCATACCGGGTATGCCGGCAACCAGATATCCGAATCCTCCGGCATAAAAGATCAACAGAGCGGATGCAGTTACAATCCAATACCTTGCAATCGATTGCGCTTTGTTTTCTGAACCAAATACTCTGACATCTGAAATCCGGGTTGCTATCAATGGTAGAATTGCCAACCATGCCGGGCCGGTCCAGTTTAGTTTTGGTTGTCCCTGAAGGCTGTGAATTGTGAATACGGCAAGGGGAACTATAGTAAATATCGCAAGAAAAAGATATTTACGAAATCTCAGGGCATCCACTCTATGAATCAGCACCCTGTTCTTCCAAAATTCCAGTATAGCCTTTATCAACTCGTACACACCAAGAGGTGTTATTAGCACAAGAATGCTCCCGATGAGAATGTGAAGATTAAAGTCAACTCCGCCGGACCACCTTCGCGGTCCCTGAAAAACAAATGATATCCAATCATGCTGAGCATTCCAGTACAGGACAGGCAAAAACAGAACCAAACCTATCAACAGGGCGAGATACGGCTGCGGTTTTAGTAACCAATAACGTGATTTCTTATCTACAAGCAAGAACACGAAAGCCGCAGGCACAATTAGACCCATGGTGTACTTGGAGAGTAGACCCAGGCCGAGACAGACGCCCCCCATGTACCAGGCATACAGTCGATTTCCGAAAATCGCCTTTTCCAGAAAAAACAAGGTACCCGCCCAGCAGATATAGAACGGTGCATCCGGGGTCATCAAAAATCCAACCGACATGTATATTGGCAGTGCTACAAGGAGTAAAAGCACAGGCTTGCCAATCCCTTTTCCGATTGTATTTTCCGCGAAGCGGTACATGAAAAAGGCAAAAACGAACCATCCAAGAAACGCCGGTAACCTTACCGCAAACTCACTCTTTCCGAGCACAGACTCAGAAATGTAGATGAGCCAGGCTACCATCGGGGAATGGTCAAGGTAACCGATATCAAGATGCTTGGCGTAGTTCCAATAGTACGCTTCCTCTGGTAGTAAATCAAGAATTCCAATAAAAACCAGTCTTATTACCACACCCAATCCGATAATCAGCCACAGCATATCAGGTTTGAAACTACCGAATAAATTCTCTTTCAGTGTAAAACTCCATGATTCGAAATGTAATTCATAAACAACCCGTTTTAGGCATTGCTGTTTATATTCTTTTAAACTTCCGGAAATGAGAACAGTATGCCGACCTCCGGCGCCCAATCATTTGCCTTCGACGAGATTCCGAGGGCGTTATTGAATCTCAGGGTGGTCAAGTCCGTAATACGCCATTGCACACCGGTTGTCAGCACCCATTCGTCGGGTCCTCCTCCTTCGCCGCCCTCGATCCCGCAATACAATCTCCAGGTTGGCGACAAGAGTTTGAGATACTCGATGGCAGTCTCACCTACATTCAATGAGGAATCTTCTCTAGTGTACTCCAGAGTTGACCGAAAGGTCAAAGTTCCCCAGGAAAAGCCTTTAACAATGCCTACGCCCGGTTTTAAATCCCAATCCGGGGCGCCAATGATTTTTTTATCCTTCTGTGACGGAGGGGTGATTTCCAGGAAGCAGAAAAGCTCTGGCTTACGTTCCCTCTCCGTCATTAAGTTTAAGCGCAATTGTCCTTCCATATCGCCTATGCCAGATTCATTGATTGTAGCTGGCGTAGCAGACAGATCCTGCGAGGACTTTTCAAAAGTCGCGCTAATGTAAGAAACTTCGAGTTCAATGGCGAACCAATCGGCCAAGCCATATCCGGCAAAGATGACACCTTCTGAAGCTCTATATCGGCCACGGTAAGTTTCGTCTAGCCCATAACCCAGCCCTACCGGAGAATATTCCTGGTTGCGGTCGATAGAGCGTGAGAAAAACGGGAATATCAGGATTTCACCTTTCTTAATGTAGGTGCCGAACAAGGAGGTTGGCGTGCCACCGCCTCGATCCTTCAAATATTGAGGCAGGTCGTCTCTGGCCAGACTCCGCGCTGGTAGTGACAGTAAAGAAAATGATAAAAAAATCAAGGAACATTGCAACCATCTGTGAAAACCGGAATTCATCAGTCGTTATCTTCATGGTCATTCTCATCGACGTCGCCGGGTTCATCCTCATCCTCGCCGACCTGAACCGAGGAAAGAATCTTGCCGTCGGAAGAGATCAGCAGTTCGTAATCGATCTCATCGACCTCGACGACTATTTCATACTCGATCTTGTCACCTCGCGTGATCTTGTCGGCCTCATCAATTTCTCCTTCAGGATAAGCTTTCTTGACAGACTTGACTATTACTTCCGGCAGCGACTTGACCGGCATATCTTCTTCGATCTGAAGCAGGGTACCATCCGGCAGGTATACGAAGTCCTTTTCAACTTCTCCGACTTTGGTTTCAATTTCATAACGAGTCTGACCATTGACGATCTTTTTGCCGTATTCGGTCGCCTCAGCCTGAGGATATGACTTTTCAAACGCCTTCAACACCGCCTGTGGCAGATCGGATTTTTTCATTGCAGTATCATCTTCAGCAACGGCAAAAGCCGCAGTTAGAAAGATCGCTACAACGGTAAAAGTGAGTAAACGTTTCATTTAAACCTCCTGTAAATAATGTTTTGTACAAAAAAGGAGCGCAAGATGAAAATGGGATGAAAAGAAATCAAAAATCACGCTACATGGTTGCCTGTGACACAATTAAATGACGATGGTGTTTTTGCTAACTAAATGTCCATCTTTTATTTAAGTAAAAGTTTAGGAAAAAAGCTGCCAATATTGAGACACTCATTGCAAAAACGTCTTCATAACTACCAAAGAGAATCTCGGCTGGTGTATATTCTATAATAACGAACATTACAGCAAGATTTACACCCATACTTAGGAGACTCACCATAAGAAACCGAAAATATTCTGTAGCTGTTTTCTCGCTTTGCCGACGTTCGAAAGTCCAGTTCTTATTCCATACGAAGTTATTAAAAATTGCTAACATTACACTGACTGCGCGTGCCAACAGGTAATCAACACTGGCCAGTCGAGTCAGAATCGTGTAGATACTATAATCAACAAATGCTCCAAGCAAACCTACAATCGCAAACTTCATCAATTGCCGATGTGGAACAATTATACTTAGAACTCTAAAACGATTTACGCTACCCAAGCTGGCTCCCATCTTCCTGCAAGGGCTGATTGATAGGCAATTCAATCGTGAAAGAGGTTCCTTTTCCCTGATTTGCTGAGACCTTGACTTGACCAGCGTGAAGTTCTACAATTTCCTTAACAATAGCTAAACCTAATCCACTCCCATTACCCTCTGCCCTAGCCATAGCTGAGCGGTAGAATCGATCAAAAATCTTCTCTCTATCCACATCCGAAATTCCCGGGCCTTCGTCTGAAATCGTTATTTCCGCTCTTCCTATAGATATCTCTCGCAAGTTTACCCATACTTTCCCACCGTGTCGATTGTATCTGACGGCGTTTTCAAGCAGGTTCAAAATCACACTCTTGAGCCTGATCGGATCGGCATACAATTCCAACGCCTTCTCGATATTGATATTCATTTCAATACTCCTGTTGCGGGCTTCCTTGTCCATAAACTGAATGCAATCAATAAGGACCTCATCTAACCGTACCGGCTTCTTATCGAGAATCATCTTCCCGGCGTCTATTCTCGCCAGAGTAAGGAGCTGAATTACCAACCTCGTCAGCCTATCCAATTCTCCCAATACAGTTCGGATATTTTCCTTCAAACTGTTTTGCTCTAAACTTGCCTGAATGAATTCTAGTTCCCCTATAATGACGGTGAGAGGAGTACGCAGCTCATGAGAGGCGTCGGTCACAAATCGTCGCTGACTCTCGAAAGCGGTCTCAATGCGATCCATCATGTCATTCAAAGCCGCACCCAGGCGCGTTACTTCGTCGCAACGTTCAGGCAGATTAATCCGCTGATCCAGTTTATCCGCAGAAATCTGTTCTGCTGTCTTCACCATCTGCGTCATCGGCTGCAAAGACACACGAGTTACAAGATAAATCGCCAGAGACGCGAGGAGAAGAGACACTACCACCGCCGCGAACAGAATCAATGCCAGACGACCGAGACGGGCGTATATTTCCTCAATCGGCGTCATAAGTGCAAGTGTGAATTCCACCCGGTTATCGACAATGACGGGGAAAACGGCCAATCGGAATTCTTCCTCTCCACGAACTACAGTCTTTATCACCGGCTGCGACGCCATTACCGACTGCAAGACTTCTGCCTGAGGAGGCGCAATAGAATCATTCGTAAACAGCACCCGGCCGCCTACCGTCCGAAAAGACATCCTTATATCCCGGAGACCTTCAACGGAAATGTTAAGGATATCATCCCATTCGGGTACCTTCTCCTCTTCCCATTCGTCTTCGAACTCCGTGATGATCTTAGCCGCACAGGATTCGAGACGCAGGTCGATAGCCGCTATCTCGCTTCGCGCAGTGTTACCGTACACGAAGATTGCCAGCGCCGACACGAGGATACCGAACACTACCAGGTTTGCTGATACTATTTTACTTTTGATAGACATTTTTACTCACATACCCGTTAAGGAGCTTTGTCCGAGAAGAAATAACCGGCCCCTCGCACGGTATGAATAAGTTGAGGGGCGAATCCCTTATCTACTTTCTGCCGCAGATATCTTACGAAGGATTCGATCACGTTGCTCCTGGGGTCGAAATTCATATCCCACAGATGTTCGGAGATCTCCTCTCGCGACACGATTATCTCCGGATTATGCATAAACAATTCGAGGAGGGCGAATTCTTTAGCGGTTAGCGTGATCTCCTTATCACCGCGAAACGCCTTATGGGTGTTGATATCGAGGGTCAGGCCGAACCGCTCTATTTTCGTTGAGCGTACATCGGTATGACGCCGCGCCAGAGATCTTATACGAGCGACCAGCTCACCGGTGTGAAACGGTTTCGTTAGGTAATCATCGGCGCCGGAATCAAGTCCCCTTATCTTGTCCGTAACATCATCCAAAGCAGTGAGCATGAGAATGGGCGTCAACAAGCCGCCCACCCTCAGATGTTCACAGGTCACCCAGCCGTCCTGGTCGGGCAGCATCAAATCCAGAATGATTACATCGTAATCATTCGTTTTAGCCAGGTATTCTCCCGATGTCCCATCACGGGCAATATCTACCGCAAAGCTCTCCGCCTTGAGATTTCTCGATATAGTCTCGGCGACTTTCTTATCATCTTCTATAATCAGTACTCTCATATTCCTCCAATATAAATAATTTACGAATTTTAAAATGAAACCTCAATGAAAACCGTAACTGTGACTTTCTCAAAATTACAGCTCCGAAGTCAAATCACAACACGAATTCACTGTAAACATGTCGTGATTAAATTGTTTAGACGTAATTTTAAATAGTCGAGGTGCGGGCATAGCATCCCCGTCTTAGTTAGCACAATAAATTATTTTAACTCGGTGAAATTTTTTAACTTATAAGGTAAATCTGATTCCTAACGAGACCACTATGTTTCTATAACTCAAAGTCTTACGATGGATTATACAAAAACGGCCCGCTCTCGCTCTCCCTGAGCACGGTGGTTTTCAGGTTTATGTTATGATTCCCGCTTCACCAGTTGACCTATCGACCGCTCAGCTATGCAGTCAACCCGCTAAAAAAAACTATGTTTAACTTTTTTTTCCACTTTCATTTCCATATCATTTTCACCCGGTAAGTTGCCGCCAAAAAACAACCGCCGATACTGATTTCAGGCGGGACACAATAACCCGGTTCGAAAGGAAATGCCATGATTACAAAAAGGACAAAATTGATGCTCGCAGCTGCCTTGACGGTGCTTCTCTGGAGTGTAACGATTATGCCGACGCATGCGACCGAGGCGGGCAAGAAGGCCGATATCCTTGCTCCCGAGGCTGTTCTGACAACCTTCCACAAGACCTATCCTGCGGCTATAATCCGCGATATTTCCAAAGAAACTAAAGATAATCGGACCTATTACGAAATAGAGAGTCTGGACGGCACTGTGCGGCGAGATCTCCTGTATCTACCCGACGGCACCTTGTATGAGAGCGAAGAGGCTATCGCGATCACCGACCTGCCGACAAAGGTCACCGCTTCCCTCAAGAATAAATACCCCAAAGGCAAGTTACAGAAAGCCGAACGTATCACTCGGGGTGACGTTATCGAATACGAGGTTCTGATGGAAAACGGCGAGGAGAACCTTGAAGTCCTCCTGGATTCCAATGGCATCATCAAGTCTCAGGCATCGGTTTCGGATGAAGACGAAAATGTGGAAAACAGCGAAAATGATGACTCCGATGAAGATTAGGCTTGAATTCCGCCGGGTATCGTAGCAATTTAAAAGGGGTCTGAATACGGGAAGGCACATTATTCAGAACGGGTATCGTCCCGCGCCGAAGGGGGCTTGACAACCCCGCCGTGGGCCATTTATATATAGGATAAAAAGTATATCAACACTAACGGTTAAGGTAATGAACCCAGCAGACCAAATCAAACAGACAGCAAAAACAACGGTCAGGACCGGAATAATATTTATTGTCGCTTTTTATCTCTGCAGCAGCGCATTTGCCTCCGATACGCTCACTCTGGAACAATGCCTTACCCTGGCAAAAGCCAACAGTCCTGAACTGCGAATCGCCGGTTATGCCGTGCGCTCCTCCAGATTGGAGAAAGCGGTGGCGAGCAAAGCGCGATGGCCGCGTTTCTTGATTGCCGGCAACGCCACTACGCCCCCGTGTCCTTCAGTTTTGGCTACGATCCGGCTGTTTCCAACGGGGGTGAGTTTGGTGCGCGACTTGTCGCCGAACAGACAGTTTACAACGGCGGTCTGAACGGGCTTGAGATCCGCCAGGCATCGGTCGAAGTGGAAAACCGTTCGTTGATATATCAACAGCAGGAAAGGGACCTCGTTTTTTCCGTGCGCCAGGCGTTTGTCGATCTTCTCCTGGCGCAGCGGGAAGCCGACCTCAGCGATATCAGCGTGAGCCGCCTTATCGACTACCTCGGACTAGTTGAGCGACTAAACGAATCGGGCACGGTCGGTTATACCGACTTCCTGGGCACGCAGTTAGACCTGAGCAAATCAAAGATCGCGGCCATGGCGACGGCAGAATCGGTCAGAACCGCCCGATTCAACCTGGCGCGACTCATAGGCACTCCGGACGATACAACTTTCATTGCACGCGGGTCCCTGGACAGCCTGTTGATCGACGCTGAAAATTCGGCGACTATCATATCCGAGATGGAGTTAAGTCAAAATCTCGATTTTACCTCCGTACAGCTCAACTACATGCAGAGTCAGATAGCGCTGGCACAGACTAAAGCCCGGTGGCGACCGTCGATATCCCTGGTTGCGGACGCGGGCGTTGTTACTTCCCGCGAAAACCTGCTTCTCCCCCGGGTTGACAGATATCGCTCCGTCGGATATTCGGTTGGCATAAACATCGAAGTGCCTTTGTGGGACTGGGGCACACGGAAAGCGGAAATCGAGAGAAGTCGTCTTGATTTGAAATCATCGGGTGATTTGATCGAACTGGCGCATCGGGACATACTAACCGAATACCGTGTTACCCGCTCACAATTGATTAATGCGCTCGACCGGCTCCGGTCAATTCGCAAAATGACGGGTACGGCTCAGAAGAATTTCCTTCTCAGCACCGCTCAGTATGCCGACGGCGCCATCACTGCATCCGAAGTTCTCATCGCTCAACAGGCGCTGACCGATGCACATCAGACGGAAGTCGAGACACTCGCCGAGATTCAGTCACTCAAAGCTCGGTTGATAAAGATTACACAATCAACACAGGAAACCCGACCATGAGACAAACCGCATTATCCTATACACTCACTTTGTTGATCGCACTGCTGTCCGGCTGCGGCGGTTCCCAGGACAATCAGGAAACCGCCCAACCCACACCCGTCGTGTCCGTACGGGTTGTCCCGGTAGTCAGGGGTACGCTCGATGTGACGCTGCGAGCGTACGGCGAGACAGATGTTCTTGTTCGGGAAAACATCGTCTCACCCATTGACGGCACGGTGATATCGATGAACGTTGAGGTCGGTTCGTTGGTGGAAGACGGTGACACTCTGTCCATCATAAGAACACGCGATTCCGAAGCCTCGATTGATGGGGCGCAGCGCCTTATCGACGAAGCGGCCACGCCGCAGCAACAAGCCGAAGCTAAAAGTGCGATGCAGGTTGCCGTGGAGAGCCAGCAGCTGATTCCAATAATCGCCCACAGACGTGCAGCCGTAGTGGAAAAGATGTTCAGTGACAAGCAGATAATCACGGCGAACACGGTCCTCCTGCAGCTGGTCGACCTGTCAACGCTCGACTTCGTTGCAAACGTGCCGTTGCAGGACATTCCCCGGGTCAAAACAGGTCAGCCTTGCCGGATCCGTTTCCCCTCTCTGCCGGGCCTTCAGTTCGACGGCTTGGTGGCTGCCGTTAGCGCGCAGTCTGAACCCGGCAGCCAGTCGGCGTTGGTACGAATCAGTTTCAAAACACCGGTAGAGGACGTTGAATCAACTCTCAGGGTTGGCATGATGGGAACGGTCGACATCGTTACCGGTGTGCTCAAAGATGTCCTTGTCGTACCCAGAAGCGCGCTATTGAGGGATGACATTACTAACACTTACACTATTTACACCATCACTCCCGATTCGCTTGCCGTTGCCCTATCCGTCGAGGTCGGCGCTGTCAGCGATTCCCTGGCCGAGGTCGCCGCAACATCGCTGAAAGCCGGTGAGCCGGTCATCGTCGAGGGAAACTACGAAGTCAGCGATTCAACCCGCGTGACCGTTAAAGGCGGAGCAAAGCAGTGAATCCGTTTGAGTACGCCCGGAAACACAGCAAGGCGCTGTTATTCCTGATGTCCGGTCTGCTGGTTGCCGGACTTGCAGCGACCCAGTTCATGCCGGTGTCCCTTTTCCCGGACATAACCTTTCCAAGAATCGTCATTTTAGCCGATAACGGCGAACAACCTGCTGAAAGGATGATGATCCAGGTTACCAAACCGCTCGAAGATGTAGCCAGTTCAGTACCCGGTGTTGAAGTGGTGCGGTCGATTACCGGCAGAGGTTCGACGGAGATATCACTCAGCCTGAACTGGAAGGTCAACATCGAGGAAGCCCTTCAGACACTCCAGAACCGCATAGGAGATATCCGCAGTTCTCTGCCAGCCGATGCCTCTATCGAAGTTGAGCAAATGAGTGTTGCCGTATTTCCCATCCTTGGGTACAGCCTCACTTCCGACACAATCAATCCAGTAGAGCTCCGGGATATTGTCCTTTATCAGATTCGCCCGGCACTGACCCGGATTCCGGGCGTGGCACGGGTTGAGGTGGCGGGCGGTGAAACGCGTGAATTTCACATAACCGTACTGCCCGAGAAACTTTATTCCTATCGACTTGATATACGAGACATTTCCACCGCTATCGAAAAAACCAACCAGCTGGCATCAGCGGGGCTGGTGGAAGACAACTACCACCTGTACCTGTCGCTTGTATCTGGACTCCTGAATTCAAAAGAGGATATCGAAAATGTCGTCGTGGAGAATCGAGGCAACGTGCCGGTTTTTATCAAGGATGTTGCCACCGTCGAGGCATCCGTCGCCCCCACTTACATCCGCACGACTGCTAACGGCAAACCGGCCGTCCTGATCAGCGTCGTCAAACAACCGGTAGGAAGCACCGTGGCAATCGGCAAAGAGTTAAAAAGGGTAGTAGCCGGACTCAAGCTCCCCGCCGGCGTCGAGTTCTACAACTGGTACGACAAGGGCGATTTCATCAATCGCTCGATCAGCGGCACGCGTGACAGTATTATCATCGGAATCGTTTTATCGATGTTCGTGCTACTCGTGTTCCTTCGGAGCTGGCGGATCAGCCTGATAATGTTGATTGTCGTACCGGCGACAATCGCGATCACCCTTCTCCTGCTGAAAATTATCGGGGAAACTATAAACATTATGACGCTCGGTGGAATAGCGGCCGCGGTTGGCCTGATAATCGATGATTCCATTGTGGTGATCGAAAACATCTTCGTACAGATCGGCCGTCAGCGGGAACAGGGAGAGTCGACCGCCGCAATGGTCAGGACGGCGGCCGGACGCTCGATTCACGAATTGCTTCCGGCCATCGGCGGGTCGACCGCATGTACGGTTGTTATAAATATCCCCCTGGCTTTTCTCGGAAATCTCACCGGGGCTTTTTTCACTTCCCTCGCCATTACCATGATCCTCGCGCTTTCTGTGTCATTTTTTCTTTCGACCACGGCTACACCGCTGCTGGCCGGCTTGCTCATGAATCGCCGGAGTATCGGTCGTGAAGTGAAGCGGGAGTTTCACCGGTCCGGACTGGTCCGAATCTACGAAGCATCCCTCCGGTTTTCCCTGCGTTACCGTGCCGCCGTGATTCCAATCATTCTCGCGATCGGAGTGGCCGCTTATTACATCTACTCCGGGATCGGCAGTGGATTCATGCCCGACATGGACGAAGGTACCTTTGTACTCGACTACACCTCTCCTCCGGGAACGTCGCTGACTGAAACCAACCACATGCTTGAGCTTGTCGGCCATGAGCTCATGAATATACCCGAAGTGGAATCGTACTCCCGACGGACGGGAAGCCAGCTCGGTTTCTTTCTTACCGAACCTAATACCGGCGATTTCCTGGTCAAACTCAAGAACAATCGCAGCCGATCTATCTGGGATATCATGGACCAGGTACGCAAGACGGTTGATTCTACCGAACCGGCCCTCGAAGTGGACTTTGGACAGTTGATGACTGATCTGATCGGTGATCTGACCAATACGCCAAAACCCGTTGAGATCAAGCTGTTCGGTGACAGTGTCGCCGTGCTCGAAGCAAAAGCGAAAGAGGTGGCCGGACTGATAGAACGGGTGCCCGGCGTCGTTGATATTTTCGACGGCATCGTCATTTCGGGACCATCATTTATCGTGAACGTAAATTCTACCCGGGCGGCATTGTTCAACCTGACAGTTGAAGATGTCCAGCAGCAGCTTGAGTCCATGGTTCACGGCCTCGTAGCCAGCAGCATCCAGCGCGGCGAAAAACTCATCGGCATGCGAGTCGTGTTCCCGCCGGTTTACGCGGAGGACTTCCGGAATATTAGAGCACTCCAAATTGTCAACTCGAACGGTGTATTGGTACCGTTGTTGAACGTTGCTGATTTCGAATTCACTGAAGGTCAGGCCGAACTGGACCGCGAAGGACTTCGTCCCGTGGTCGCCGTCAGTGCTCGTATTGAGGGACGCGATCTGGGAAGGACTATTCGTGATATCAAGCGCACGCTTTCGGCTCATCTTGTCCTGCCGCGCGATGTAACGCTGGAATACGGCGGCGTGTATCAGACACAGCAACAGTCGTTTCGCGGGCTACTGGCGGTTGCCATCGCTGCTATTTTGATGGTCTTTGTCATATTACTGTTTGAGTTCGGTGAATTCACTGTCCCGATTTCCGTACTCACTGTCTGTCTGCTATCATTACTCGGCGTCGTAACCGCCCTGTGGGTCACGGGCACGTCCTTCAATATCTCCAGCTTTGTAGGTTTGATAATGATCATCGGAATCGTGGCTGAAAACAGCGTGTTTATCTTGAATGAGTACAAAGAAGTTCGCGCGCAGGGGGGTGATCTGAATTCCGCGCTGGTCACAGCCTGCAGCCGTAGAACTCGACCTATCATAATGACAACACTCGCGGCTGTCCTGGCGCTTCTGCCCCTCGCAATCGGGATAGGCACCGGCGCCCAGATGTTGCAGCCGCTGGCTATCGCGGTAATCGGCGGCTTCTGCCTGTCGGCATTGCTGCTCTTCTTCGTACTGCCGGTACTGTTTCGACTGCTCCACCGCGGGTAGATCGACAAAACGAAAAACAAGAGAACATCGGATACATCATATTTAACCGGGGGGCGATGATAAGGAAACTAATCACTCGGATGACCAGCGCTGTACTATTGACGGCGCTCTTTGCTTAATCAAATGAGTCGACATTTATCAGTCGTAGGGACTGCCACAGACCACCACAATTAGTTGTACAACAATAGCTTAGGGAACAAAGCGGGGTTGACGAGACTCGAACTCGCGACCTCCTGCGTGACAGGCAGGCGTTCTAACCAACTGAACTACAACCCCGACTAAAACTCGCTATTTATAATATATGTCTTATCGACTCTTTTCGCAACCTTTCCAGCGCAGGGACCCTTTAATTGGGCGGTACTGGATTCGAACCAGTGACCCCCTGCGTGTAAGGCAGGTGCTCTAACCAGCTGAGCTAACCGCCCTTATCAACAGGCCCGAATCAGACTGATCTGAAAAATTGCGCTCAGGCAATATATATCAGAATCCAAAAATATCAAGAACTTTCATTACTTTCCCGGCTCAAAACTTCAAAAATATACCCCCGGCCCTCTATATAAAATAGCTCGGGGGAATTTATACCTGTACCCGGGAAATAAGCTTAAAAATCGGGGCTTATTCCTGGTTCTGAACCTCGGCCGGCTCCGCCTCGGTTTCCTCGGGACGGTCCTTGATGATTATCGCCAGCGGCATCAGCACGCAATAACCCAGCACCAGAAGGATCGGCGCCATGGTCATCGAACCGTAACCCAGCAGCACAAAGCCGAGAATCATCGCCACCAGCGCCGCCGCGAAAAGAATATAGTTCTTCTTCCCGAACGGCCAGCGGGTAACTTTTTCGGCCTCCGCCTGTTTTTTCTTTTTAATTTCCGCCATAATACAATTCTAAAATAGATTTTAACGGCCTTTTGTCAAGGTGTATTATCAACCGGGGTCATTTTTTGCCGCCCGTACTTGTACGTCACCGACAGCCCCGCCGCCCAAATAAACATCAGCATCTGCCGCACCTCCTCATCGCCGAAGGTGCACTCCGACAGGGAACTGACCAGAAAAACCACCGAACCCAGAATCGCCGCCAGCGCCAGCCGGCGGTCCTCCTCGGAAACCCGCTCGGAGCGGTAGGCTTTCCAGAAAAGACCCAGCGCCGCGGCCCAGATACCGCCAAATAATATCAAACCCGGAATACCGGAGATAGCGGCGATTTGCAGGAAATCGTTATGGGCGTGAGGATACACCCGCCACCGGGGAATGTCCTCGCGAAGATACGTTTTGTAAGCCCGGGAGAATCCTCCCTGCCCCACTCCGAAAAGCGGGTGGTCGGCGACTATATGCAGCGATTTGCTCCAGATAAAAACCCGGCCTTCCTCGCGCTCGGTGTTGAAATCCTGCAGGAGGTTTTTGGTGTAACGCTCATGAAACGCCGGCAGCGAGAAGACCACGATAACAATTATCACTATTACCGCCGCGACATAGATGAAATACTTACGTTTGAACACTACGCCCAGCGCCAGCAGACCGGCCACCGCCGCCGCCGTCGCGCCCCGGCTGTAAGTAAACATGACGGCTGTCAAAGCCGGCACCGGGGCGATGGTTATCAACCAACGCCGCCAACCCCGGGGTAACCGCAATTTCGAGACCACGTAGCCGACAAAAAACAGCCCCGCCGTGGCGAAATAATTACCGAACGTCAAAGGGTGCGAAAAATTCCCTGATACACGCACCGTGCCGTCGGCAGTCAAATTCAGGGTGTCGGATTTGAACCAGTGCGTCCCGGTGATGTTCTGGGCCAACCCGTACAGCGCCACCAGCGCCACCCCGGCGGCGAATGCCGTTATCAGCCAACGGCGGTATTTTTCTAACTGGAAAAGATATATCCCGATCGGGACGATAAAAAACAGCCACTCCTCTTTAGTGCCTTTCATCGAAGCCAGCGGCCGCTCGGCCATGGCCGAGGTCACCGCCAGCCAGACTATATACAGACCGACAAAAATATAAAACCAGCGCAGTTCTTTAACGAACGGCCGGTATCTGTCTTTTATCAAAACGATTATGAAAAGCAAAAGCGCCAACCCCAGCGAGGTCTGCGAGAGGGCGATCGAAAAGGCGGAGCTGAAAATAAAGAGGGCGTAAAAACCGAACAGCGCTTTATGCAGGAAATCTGAACCAGGTTCGCTCATGCGAAAAGATCACTTTCGACCATTTCAACCAGGAGGTGGACGATAAAAAGGTGTTCTTCCTGAATTCTCTGGGTCGAGCTGTGCGGAATAACCAGGGCGCGTTCGATAACTTTGCCGAGTTTGCCGCCGTTGCCGCCCAGGAGAGCCGTGGTAATCAAGCTCTTTTTGTGAGCCACGCCGACCGCCTCAATCAAATTGGGAGAGTTCCCCGAGGTGGACATGACAAAGAGCATATCCCCCTTGTTGCCGAGTCCCTCGACCTGGCGGGCGAACACTTTATCATAGCCGAAATCGTTGGCTGCGGCGGTCATCACCGCCGGGTCCACACACAGCGCCAGCGCCGGCAGGGACTGGCGGTTTTTCTGGGCCGTCAGGCGCACCACCATCTCGGCGGCGAAATGCGAGGCCATCGCGGCCGACCCGCCGTTACCTGCGATAAGAATCTTTCCCCCGGAACCGATCACGCCCGATATGACATCGGCGATTTCCAGAAGCTTGTTGCCCAACTGGTCCACTACCCCCTTACGGATGACCGAGGTTTCCTCGCCCAGCTTTACCAGATAAACCTGTTTTTCTTCTTTGTTCATACCTTTACCGTCTTTCCGGGATGGGTCGCCTGAGCCAGTTCCCGCAAATGACTGAATTGCGGGTCGTACTCGAAGCGGTTGCCCACCACTACAAATGAGGCTCCGGCTTTGACGCGTTCGGCGCACTGCTCGGCCTCGATCAGGCCGCCGCCCACCATCACCGGAATATCGACATACGCCGCGACAGCGCGCACCATTTCCACCGGCACCGACTTTTCCGCCCCGGAGCCGGCCTCGAGATAAACCAGCTTCATTCCCATATACTGCGCCGCTAGCGCGTGGGCGCAGGCGATATCGGGTTTGGCGCGGGGAATCGGCAGCGTGCCGGAGATGTACTGCACCGAGGTCAACGGGCCCGACTCGACCAGGATATACCCGGTCGGTATCGGCTCGATACCGAACCGCTTCACCAGCGGTGCCCCCTTGACCTGTTCTTCTATCAAATAGTTCGGATTGCGGCCGGATATCAGCGAGCTAAACAGAACCGCGTCGGCATCGGGGGTGATTTGCGTAAACGAACCCGGGAAAATAATCACCGGCAGGGGGCTGGCCCCTTTTATTTTTCTCACCGCATCGGTGAAATTCACGTTCAGCATGAACGAGGTGCCGACCAACAAGGCGTCCACGCCGCAGTCGGCGGCCGCCTCGGCCAGCGCCAGGTACTGATTTTCGGGGACGCTGTCCGGATCCAGAAGAAGCAGGAACCCGCCGCCGCGTTTGTCCCGAACTTGCAATAATTTATTATAAATGCTATTCATCTATATCACTGAAATCATCTTTGATCTTTTCTTCAACATAACCAAAGAGAGCTTCTGATAATGTACCTGGTGCTACAGTTCCTTGTGCAAAGGATGATTTTCCACCTCCACGACCATCAAAATTATTTACTACATCTTTAAGAAAAGATGCAGAATCAAATCCTACCTGTAGGGCAGAACCAGACGCGGCAACAATAAAAATATCTTTACCATTGACATGACCTAATGCGGTTGCAATCACAGGAGAATTATCATTAATTGTAGCATCAGTCCATGAACCTATCGTACTTCGATCTTCATCTTTAAATTCATTGCTTACCCATTTGATATTCCCAATTACTTGTTCTTTACCGACCGTCTTCGAACCGCCGGTAAACATCGCTTCTTTCGTACGCTTGAGCTCTTTCTGCAACGCCTGGTGGTCTTCCCTGAGCTGCTCTATGCCCGCCAGGGCTTCCGCTTCCGGGCGGCCTATTATCCGGGAGGCCTCGCGGCGGAACCGCTTGTTCTCCATCATATACTTTATCGCTTCCCGACCGGTGATGGCCTCGATTCGCCGCACCCCGGAGGCGATACCAGTTTCGAGCGTTATAATAAACAGCCCGATTTGCGAAACGTTCTCGACATGGGTGCCGCCGCATAATTCTTTCGAGAATCCCGGCACCGACACTACCCGCACTTTGTCGGCGTACTTCTCGCCGAAAAGCGCCATCGCCCCGGTTTTTTTGGCGTCGTCGATATCCATGATGTCGGTCGTTATCGGGGCCCGTTTGAGAATCTCGGCATTGACGATTTCCTCGACGCGGCTTATTTCGTCGTCGGTCATCGGCTGATGGTGCGAGAAGTCGAACCGCAGCCGGTCCGGGCCGACATAGGAGCCGGACTGCTTGACATGGTCGCCCAGCACTTCCCGCAGGGCGGCGTGCATAAGGTGAGTACCGGTATGGTTGCGCATGATATCCCAGCGGCGCTCGCGGTCGACAGATACTTTAAGGTCTTGTTTATAAATGTCAAAATTACCTGTTACATCACCATCTATAATCTCGCCAAAGTGTATATAATAATCTTTATGAATTTTCACTTGGTCAACTCTCATTGTCCATGTGTTATCACTGCTAGAGATTAAACCAATATCACTAACTTGGCCACCTGCCTCAACATAAAATGGCGTTTTTTTCAATACTGCAGCAAAACTCGGTAACTCTTCAAAACCAGAGCTAAGGATCATCTGCGAATGTATCGACATTTCTTTATGAACAAACTCAGTAGTCTTGCCACCTTGTATTTTACCTTTCTCTATCAGGTCGATCATCCGTCTAACTTTTGAATCTACTACAACATTAAATCCCGAATTTGCTTTTGAACGTTCTTGCTGTTCCTTCATCGCCCGGTCGAAGCCGTCCTTGTCCAGCGTCAAATCCTTTTCACCGGCGATTATCTCGGTCAAATCGTAGGGGAATCCGTATGTGTCGTACAGGCGGAAGACTTCCTCGCCGTCGATAACGGTGTGGTGCTCCACCTTGACTTTACGGGCGATGCGGTCAATCATTTCCAGGCCCGTGGCCAGCGTCCGGCCGAACGATTCTTCCTCTTGCTTTATCACGTTCTGGATGTGCTTTTCCTTTTCCCTTATTTCCGGGTAGGCCTCGCCCATTTCGTTAACCAGCACCGGTACGAGCTTGTAGATGAACGGTTCCTCGGCGCCCAAAAGGCGGCCATGGCGGGCGGCCCGCCGCAGAATCCGCCGCAGGACATAACCGCGCCCCTCGTTGGATATGCCCGCGCCGTCGGCGATGCAGAAAGTCAGCGCCCGCAAATGGTCGGCGATAACATGGTGCGAGGCGACGTTGTCGCTGTATTTGCTGTGTGTTATTTCCGATATCGCCTTGATGATATTTTTGAAAAGGTCGATGCCGTAATTGGTCTCGGCGTTTTGCATGATGGCCGCGATACGCTCCAGCCCGGCGCCGGTGTCCACCGACGGTTTGGGTAAAGGCACGACCTTGCCGTCGGGCAACTGGTCGTCCTGCATGAACACCAGGTTCCAGATTTCCACAAAGCGGTTGGTCTCGCCGTTGACGACATCATCGGGACCGGTCCCGAATTTTTCACCGCGGTCGAAATGAAGTTCCGAACAGGGTCCGCAGGGTCCGACCTCGCCCATCGACCAGAAATTGTCCTTCTTACCGAAGCGCCTTATCCGGCCGTTCTTCAGCTCCGGCGCGATTTTACCCCACAGCTCGAAAGCGTCGTCGTCGGTCTCGTACACGGTGGCGTAGAGACGGTCTTTGGGCAGTTTTAAAACACGGGTAATCCATTCCCAGCAATAGAAAATCGCCTCTTCCTTGTAGTAATCACCGAACGAAAAATTGCCCAGCATCTCGAAAAAAGTATGGTGACTGGCGGTGAAGCCGACATTGTCCAGGTCGTTGTGCTTGCCGCCGGCGCGCATGCACTTCTGCGAGCTGGTGGCGCGCTTGTAATCCAGTGTCCGCTTGCCGGTAAAGACTTCCTTAAACTGGTTCATCCCGGCGTTGGTGAATAAAATAGTCGGGTCGTCGAACGGTAGCACCGGCGACGACGGCACCACCCGGTGGTCATATCTTTTAAAGTAGTCTAAAAACGATTGTCTTATCTCGGAAGTATTAATCTTCGCCTACCTCTTTTTGCAGATTATACAGCCTCTCAAACGCGGCTTTCGCCGCGGCGTATCCAATTCCTCTACGGGAAAGATAATTATACGCTTTCCGCCGGGCTCTTTCAAGCTCAAAGTGACTGAAGACGTGCCATCTTTTCTTGAGGGCGTCAATCGCCAGCTCGTTTTCACTCCGCCCGGTCAGGACCATATCGGTCACCTGTTCGGCCAGTTCGCGGCTAATCTTTTTACGGCGCAAAACAGCCGTCAGGTAGGCCCGGCCGGAAGGATTTCTCTGAAGCGTCTGCTCGGCCAGTTTTTTCGCGAAACGGGCGTCGTCAACCAGCCCCATATCGATATACTTCTTGATGGTTTTGCCGACCAGTTCCGGATTGAACTGCCGCCGGGCCAGCTTGGCTTTCAACTCGCCGACCGAATGCTCGCGCACCGCCAGAAACCGCGAGACCTGTCGGTCGCACTCGATCCGCTCGGCCTCGGTTTTAAGCTGCTTGAGCTGCGGCTCGGTAATGACTACCCCCGCCTTGAGCCGGTATTTGTAAACCAGCTCATCGGAGACCGGGAGCGGATTTTCAAGGCCGGTTATGGTCAGGTAAAAATTTTTCCCGGCCGGTTTTATCTTTTCTATCTTTATGCCCGTGTCCATAACTCTATCAATAACAAGTTTCCTTCAAGATATTACATTTAAGCCGTTTATAAAAATATAAAATTACCCCGGGCGGATAGCACCTAATCTACAACAAAATACAAAAAACTACGATATGCCTAAAAAAAATACGCCTTTATTGCACTTCATTATTGACTAATAAATTTTACAAGTTTATTATGTTAATAATTGGTTTAAGATAACCCTTTATTTACTACAGGGTTTGAAAAAAAATAAAATTTAAGAATTATTATTTAATATATAACTTACAATTACGAGAATAATTTTTAACTTTTAATATATATCGGGATATAAAATGGATTTGGATCTTCAGGGAAATATCGAAAAATTTACACTGCCGGAAATCTTTCAGCTTATCGCTGTCAGCCGTAAATCCGGAACGCTGGGCATCCAGAAGGATGATTCCATCGTAATGATTTATTTCAAAAGCGGCGATATCATTTACGGCTACGGCCCGCGGCAGACCTTTCACCTGGGGCAGCTTCTAAAGGAACGGGGAAAACTCAGCGCCGCCCAGCTCGAAGAGGCGGTCAACACGCAGGCCCGGACGCAGAACTCCAAGCGGCTGGGGGAAATCCTCATTCAAAAGAAATTTATCGAACGCGCTGACCTCGATACGGTCGTCCGGGAACAGATCGAGGAGCTTTTATATTCGCTGCTCGCCTGGCAGACGGGGTCGTTCAAGTTTTACGAGAACCAGTTCCCCACCGACGAAGAAATCACCGTCAACCTGTCGGTGGAGAACGTCATCATGGAGGGGCTGCGCCGTCTCGACGAGATGAACATGGCCAAAGAAACCCTGCCGGATCTGGAGCGGGTTTATTCGATTTCGGCCTCGCAGGCCGACCGCACCCGGGCGGTGACGCTCAAGGCTCCGGAGTGGAATATCATGGCCCTGGTCAACGGCCAGCGCTCGCTGGAGGAAATCTGCCGGCTCAGTTCTCTCGACCGCAATGAAACCCTGGTCAAACTGGCCCAGCTCAAGCTGGCGGGGATTATCACCCAGACCGAGAAAAAAGCCACCGCCGCCGCAGTGCCCTCGGCCGAACTGACCGGCATGGTCAACCGGCTGTCGGAGCTTTTCGAGGATTACCTGACCCGGAAAGAAAGCCGGCTGGGTAAGAGACGCGACGTTACTCGTACTTTCGTGGAGGAAACCAATTGAGCCAGGTCGAAGCCTTAAAATCTTTGGAGAGCCTGCTGGAAAATTTCCTCGAGCGCGCCGTCAAACTCAAACAAAACCAGTTGCAGAACCTGGGTGGTATAAACCGACTTGATGATATCGCCCGCCAAATGGACATCCGAGATGATTTCACGGAAGAAATCGGCAACTGGTTTGCCGAGCACAACCCCTGGCTCAAGGAAAACCGATTCAAACCGGCCGAAGAAAACCGCATCCAGGTTATTCTTGAGCAGATAGGCAAGAAGATGTCCGGCAGCGACTTGGGTTCCCCTGCGGAAAACAAAATCCGGACCGAAATCGACCGCTGGGACCGGACTATCAAAGAATCGAGAAAACTGGTGCTCAAACGAGGTCCGGAAACCCCCCGGCCGTATTCCCCGACCAAACCGGCTGAAACAACGAAGCCGGCTGAGCCGGTGGCGGCCTCGATTGCCCGGTTTGACCATACATTCCAACATCTCGGGGCCATGTTCGCCGACCTGGCTGTTTCCCGGGCGCATTTGCTGTCGGTTCTGGATGATTCCCTCAAAAAGGCCGAAACACAAAAAAATAAAGAGGCCTTGATTTTATCAGCATTAATTATATATTACCTCAAGTTAGACAGGTATAAAATAAGCCCTTACATCAGGCGGCTCAAAGAAGCGGAAAAGAGCTTTGGTGGGAGTGGAAAAGATGCTTAATACTTTCGAAAAAGCTTATTTCGCCGCTTTGCAAGCCCTGCAGCGTAAGGATTATTCCAAGGCTGCCGATTATTTTAAACAGGCCGCGCCGCATTTCAAAGACAACAAGGAGTTCAACCTGTTGCATGAAACGACCGGGCTGCTTTTGGCGGTGAAGGAACAATTGGCGGCTGTGGATGTTGATGATGATAAAATCAAAATAGAGGAGACTTTCTCGAATGGCTAAGAAACAGTCCTTCATGGACAAGACCCAGAAGAAGAAGAATACCAGAACCTGTCCGGTATGCGAGGGCGATATTCAGTTTGTGAAACACGTCCGCGCCGTCAAATCTGACGCCGGCGCCTGGAAATTCCGTACGGTCAATACCGGTATCTGCAAATGCAACGAACAGGAAATCTACAAGTAACGTTTGCCTCTTCGTAAAATTCAAAACCTCCCGAGACATCGGGAGGTTTTTTTATGGCCAATCACAATCAACTGCAGTTCAGGGAATTGTCATTGCGAGATGTCCCTTCGGGCGGACGTCGCGGCAAACTCAAGGTCGGGTTTTTAATCCGCCTTATGAACCCAACAATCTTATCTATAAAACTGATACCACCAGACACCCTATTTTCGATAAAATGCTATAATTTTTTTATAAAACCATAAAAAACACTTGACAAAAATGTCATTCTTTTTATGTTCTACTGTAGAGTACATGAGCGATCAAGATTAACCTGACATCCTAAAAACATTACAAGGGTTTATTATGCTTAAGAAAACAAGTTTTCAGTCTGCCATAATCCTGTCGTTATTATTTATCCTTGCTTTTATCTGGGGTTGTGATGACGACAAACCAAACGGGCCGGTAGAACCGAAAGACTACCCGGTGTATTTCTGCGACCCCACCGATACCCCCCCGCAACTTTTTACTTTTTATCCCATAGCCCGGCGGGTGGATTCCACCGATATAAACTGGCAGCCTAAAACAATACAGTTATCAGCAGACGGTAGGATTCTCTATTTTAATAATAGAGATGGCTCTCATCTGGCAGTTAACGCCGATGACCTGTCTTTGATTGCAGAACTCCCGGGACCGGTGTTTGGAGTCTCTCCCGATAATCAGCTAATAGCTATTTCACAAAACGGCGTCAAGATATTAAGGACTTCTGATTACTCGGTGTTTTTTGAAGATTCCACTCTACCGGTCCAGAGCAGTGTTTTCTCTTTTGATGGTGAGAGTTTCTATTGTAATACATATACTTCCGTATACAAAGTTGATCTTACCGATTCATCTTATCCGATTACGAAAATAGATATTACTACCGAAGGCGGGATAGTGCATGTTATTCCATCGGTTGACGAAACCAAGTTGTTTCTTAATATAAGTATTCATACCTCTATATGGGCTTTCGAGGTATATGATGTTCTTTTAGACTCAATAACATTCCGAGATTATCTTATTCCGGGACACGGACGTATGACCATCTCGCCGGACGGTAAATATGTTTTTTACACTAATCCTGGTAGCCCTATAACCGACTCCCCGCCGCTTATGGGCTTTAAAATCTTTGATATCGAGTCTAATCAAATTGACAAAGTCGTTGAGAACGATAGTTTTTTCACCGGCCCCAATTGGATTGCTCCTCCCGGTCTCCCGGTGGTGACCCCGGGCAGCCGCTGGCTGGTGATGCTGGGCGGTATCTTTAATTTAGGGGTTTTGTACCTGTATGACATACAAACAGGAGAACTGGTTCATCGAGATGATTGGGGAGGTTATTCTCATCTTTTTACACCCAGTTTAGCTGTTCAATATTTTAAATAACCCTTAACACAGGGAGGATTGATATGAGATATCAGAAAGTAATGATATATTCTTTTGCGTTAATCATGTTGTTATTTATCCTTGCTTTTATCTTGGGTTGTGATGACGACAAACCCAACGGGCCGGTGGAACCGAAAGACTACCCGGTGTATTTCTGCGAACTAACCAAACCGCAACTTTTCACCTTTTATCCCATAGCCCGGCGGGTAGATTCCACCGATATAAGCTGGCAACCGGTAACAATACAGTTATCAGCGGATGGGAGAATTCTCTATTTTAATAATAATGACGGCTCGCATCTGGCAGTTAACTCCTCTGACCTCTCAATAATTGCTGATTTATCGGGACCGGTGTTTGGAGTCTCTCCCGATAATCAGCTAATAGCTATTTCACAAAATGGCGTCAAGATATTAAGGACTTCTGATTACTCGGTGTTTTTTGAAGATTTCACTCTACCGGTCCAGAGCAGTGTTTTCTCTTTTGATGGTGAGAGTTTCTATTGTAATACATATACTTCCGTATACAAAGTTGATCTTACCGATTCATCTTATCCGATTACGAAAATAGATATTACTACCGAAGGCGGGATAGTGCATGTTATTCCATCGGTTGATGAAACCAAGTTATTTCTTAATATTCATAAAGCGACCTGGCTTTGGGCATTTGAGGTTTATGACATCCTTGAAGACTCAATCATTTTCCGTGACTATCTTGTTCCGGGATATGGGCATATGGCTATCTCGCCAGACGGTAGATACGTTTTTTACACCAACCCGGGCCGTTCTGGTACAGATCCACCTTCCCAATTACCCGGTTTTAAAATCTTTAATATCGAGACTAATCAGATAGAACGGGTGGTTGAGGATACTAATTTTTGTAGTGGTTCGGGTTGGGTTGCCTTCCCTAATTTACCGGTAGTGACTCCGGACAGTCGTTGGCTGGTAATGTTGGGCGGCTCCTTTAATTTAGGGGTTTTGTACCTGTATGACATACAAATGGGGGAACTGGTTCATCGAGATGATTGGGGAGGTTATTCTCATCTTTTTACACCCAGTTTAGCAGTTCAATATTATAAATAACTTTTTAACACAGGGAGGATTTATATGAAGAAATAAAAAAAACTGAATTCGTCTCATCAATTTTCCGTCCTTTTAAATTCGCCCCCGGAAAGATTGGTAAATTGTCTTTCTAACAAAAAAAAATAATAACCTTAATAACAGGGAAGATAATCATGAGGTATCTAAAATTAATGGTATTTTTTCTTGCTGTAATCGTCTTAACGGCAGGACCGGGCTTTGCCCAGCACTACTATGGCGGGGGGCACGCTATTCCGCTTAAAGTGGACTCAACAAAAGTCACTATTAAATTCGATTCGGGTCTCGGTTCAATTGAAAGACAAACGCTATTGTTGGATATTGACCGTATTACCGAACAATTGGTGGATAACCATGCTATCGACGGTTTTGTCGCGTGTTCGCTGTCAACGGGTGAAGGTTATGATGATTTTATCGATTCGGTGGCAGCGCTTGACGGTGTCTATCTTGTCGAACCGTATTACCTTAACCAATTAGATTCCGCTTTTCTGGTGGGAACGAGATTTTGTGTCGCTTTTGATGAAGCATTGACACAATCGGAAATTGACAATATCAATACCTACTATAACGTAACAATCAACCACGAAGTAAATGGTATGCCAAACGTGTTTGTGCTGCGGAATACAGATTTATCCGGTTATAATCTTCTCGACCTGGCTAATGCCTATTATGAGCTGGAGGAAACGCGTTATTCCCATCCGGAATTCGGGGTGTGGATACAAAAGAACTCCTATAAACTATATGATTATTATAATAACTATCAACCGCATACCAAAAAAGTAATCGGGACTTTCAACAGCGCTTCGGTGTGGGATTTTGCCGGTTTAAAAAAACAGGTAAACGTTGCTGTTATCGACGACGGGGTCACAATCCATGAAGACCTTCCCGATGAACGTGTTTTAACGGGTTATGATTTCGCTGGTGATAGCACATATGAAGAACCGTATATTGATATTGACCCCTCCCCGGGGCCGTATCAGGCTCATGGCATGGGGTGCGCGGGAATAATATCAGCGACTCACACAACCGACAGCATCGCGGGGACAAGTTCATCGAGCGGTATGATTTCTTTAAATCCATTTACATTTATTTTACCAATAAAGATATTTAATGATTCTGGAACTTCAGATGGGATGTCTTTTTCTGATGTCGCTACGGCTATAACCGCCGCTTATGAGGGCGGCGCTGATATATTATCAAATAGCTGGAGTTATGGTTTCTCCGGTTCTGGTGAACAATATGATGACAAATTTGATGTAGTAACTGAAGCTATTGAAAAGGCTACTTATTTAGGTCGAAAGGGGCTTGGTTGTCCGGTGATTTTTTCGTCGGGTAATTATGCTTTATGGCTAAACGGTGTCGCTTACCCTGGGTGGCTTCCGTGTGCTTTCTCAGTAGGTGCGACAAAGCTTGATGATTACAGGTGGAATTATAGTTCATACGGAGCAGGTCTTGATATTGTCGCCCCCAGCGCCTACGGGTATGCAGGTGACGGAGAGGATGTCTGGACTCTGGACCAGATGGACAGCCTGGGCTGGAATCCTCTTTTAATGACCAACTGTCCGTCCGGCAGTAACGATGTTGATTACGATTGCCAATTTGGGGGCACCTCCGCCGCCTGCCCGGTGGTTTCCGGAACGGCGTCATTGATTTTGTCAAAGGATCCAACACTTACATCTGATGAAGTGTATGACATCCTGCGCCATTCCGCCGTAAAAGACCTTGATTGGGGGACGTTGCCTGACACGCCCCATGTCGAGTACGGTTATGGGCGGGTGGATGCTTTTCGGGCGATTCTGTCAATCTCTCACGGCGACGTTGATAACGATGACGAGATTGATTTGAGTGATGTTACGGCCTTTATAGATTATCTTTATTTATCTCACACCAGACCGTTCCCCAGTGTCTTATTGGCGGATTGCAATTGCGATTCGGACGTTGATATTTCAGATATAACTTATTTAATCGCTTATTTGTATTTGGACCCAAACCACCCGCCGCCGGTCAAGCCGTGTTATATTTTCGTGCCGGCCCCTGGTGTGCCGTAGTCAACGCAAGATTTTAAGGTTCCGTCAGGTCCTGCCCGACGAAGGCCGAAGGTGCGCCGGGGCGTGAGGGTGTGACCTGACGGATTATCTTGAAAGAAGTGTCAGTTCTCATCCCCGCCAAGGCGGGGAAAGGAACCGACACAACACCTTACATCTCCCCAAACCCGACCTACTTGAATTAGCATTCTCCCATACTCACCACCCCCTTTTTAACCGCTTGCCAACCTAAAATTCTTTAGCTAAGTTATACCCGTAACTTATAAGATTTCAATCAAACCCTTTGGCCGGACGTACCAGAAATAACGATGAATACCGATACGACCCATAACAACACTCCCTCGCGGCGCGAGGTTTTCAAAATGTTCGACCGCATCGCCCACCGGTACGATTTCCTCAACCATTTCCTCTCGCTCAACCGCGACAAAGCCTGGCGTAAACGTTTAGCCGCGCGACTGCCCGACCGCGACAATCTCGAAGTCCTCGACCTGGCCACCGGCACCGCCGACCAGCTGCTGACGCTTTTCGCAGGCGGCCGGGTAAAATCCGGTGTCGGTCTGGACCCGGCCGAGAAAATGCTTGAAATCGGCCGCCGCAAAATTAAGGAAAGAAAACTCTACGACCAAATTGTCCTGAAAAACGGCAGCGCCGAACAAATTCCCTGCGAAGACAACGCCTTCGACGCTGTCTCTATCTCGTTCGGGATTCGCAACGTCACCGACGTCCCGCTGGCTCTGGAAGAAATGCGCCGCGTTTTGAAAACAAACGGTCGAGCGCTGATTCTGGAATTCTCTCTGCCCCGGAACAGAATAATCAAAAAACTATATCTTTTTTATTTCCGGAAAGTCCTGCCGCGCCTGGGCGGACTTATCTCCGGCGACGCCCACGCCTACCGTTATTTGAACGAAACGGCCGAGAGTTTCCCCTACGGCCGGCAGTTCTGCGACCTGATGCGACAAGCCGGGTTCGAAAACGTGACCGCCCGACCGCTCACTTTCGGTGTCGCCACCCTCTACACGGGGGACAAACCGTGAAAGCGTTAAACGACGCCTCCGCCCGTCTGGCCGACATGATCGGCGGGCTGGATATAAAAGCGACCGCAACTTCAAAACTTATCAAGCGCGCGGCGGTTGAAATCGATGCTACCGACCCGCTCGACTGGCTATCGGCCCAACAGCAGCACCACAAAATATACTGGCGCGGCCGTGAAACCGTTTACGAAACCGCCGGGGTCGGCGCGGCGGCGGTTTATTACGTCAACGGTGAGGACCGTTATCAAAAAGTCTTCGACCACCTGAATCGGTATCAACTCGAGAGCGACAGCGTGAATTTTTTCGGCGGCTTTTCCTTCCAACCTAACCAACAAAGCGATGACCGGGACATAGACTGGAGCCAATTTTCCGACGCTTACTTTTTTCTCCCCCGCTTCGAGTTATGTAAAACAGGGGAAAAAACCGAACTGGCCGCTAACATTTTAATTGACCCCTCCCGCCCCGAGGAAATCAACAACGTCATAACCCAGTTGAATCTCGGGGCGATTTCAGGTGAAAATACCGTTCAGGCTCCGGCTAAGTTGACCGGCCGCCGTGATTTTCCCGACCGGGACGGCTGGCTTGATTTGATAAAACGAGCCGGGGAACTTATTCAAAAGGGCGACCTGCAAAAAATAGTTCTCGCCCGGCGGTCGGTTCTGGAATTCGACCAACCGCTCTGTCCCTGGCAACTTTTGAAAAAACTCAAAAAGCGGGCGCGCAACAATTACCTGTTCGGCTTTCAGGTCACGGACGGGACGGCATTTGTCGGGGCTACTCCGGAACAACTGTACCGAAGGCAGGGGCTTAATCTCAAAAGCGAGGCGTTAGCGGGTACCCGCGCCCGGGGCAAAACCGACCAGGACGATATCGCCCTGCGCGAGGAACTGTTAAGCTCCGAAAAAGAACAGCGGGAACATCAATATGTCCTTGATTTCATCCTCGACAATCTCATACATTTATGCGAAACCGTTAAAACCGGCGGCAAGACCTCGGTTTTGAAACTCGAGCGGGTGCAGCATCTGTATAATAAAATAGAGACCGTGCTAAAAAAAGGCGTGACCGATTTTGATTTATTGACCGCGTTGCATCCCACGCCCGCGGTCGGCGGCCTGCCGCGCGAGGCCGCGCTTGAAAAACTTTCCGTACTCGAGCCGTTCAATCGCGGCTGGTACGCCGCGCCGGTAGGCCGGGTGGGCCGGGACCGCGCCGAATTCGCGGTCGCTATCCGCTCAGCGTTGGTGCGAGAGAACCGTATGAATCTGTACGCCGGGGCGGGGATTGTCGAGGGCTCGGTCGCCGAGAACGAATGGCAGGAACTGGAAAATAAAATAAGCGGCTATATAAATTTGTATAAAGATTGAAATATGATAAACACCGCCAACATAAACATGCTCTGGTGCTCGCTGATAGTCGAGGAACTCTATAGAAACGGAGCGGCTTATTTTGTTCTCAGCCCCGGTTCGCGTTCGACGCCGTTGACCGCCGCCGCGGCCTATCATGACAACGTCATAAAAAAGATTCATTTCGATGAACGCGGCGCGGCTTTTCACGCTCTCGGTTACGCCCGCGCCACCGGCCGCCCGGCGGTGTTGATATGCACCTCGGGCACGGCCGTGGCCAATTACCTGCCGGCGGTGGTGGAGGCCTCGAACGACCACTTGCCCCTTATTCTGTTGACCGCCGACCGTCCGCCGGAGTTGCGAGACACCGGCGCCAATCAGACCATCATCCAGCCGGGGATTTTTTCTCATTATATCCGCTGGGAGTTCGACCTGCCCTGCCCGAATGAAAATATCAAACCGGAGTTTGTCCTGACCACTGTCGACCAGGCGATGGCGAAAGCGCTGAGCACGCCCTCCGGACCGGTGCATCTCAACTGCCCCTTCCGCGAACCGCTGTCGCCGGAAGATACCGAGCAGGATTTCACCGACTACACAGCCGATCTCGACCACTGGCAAAAAACCGAACGACCGTACACCTCGTATTCCAGGGCGACGACCGCCGCCGGTGAAAAATCCCTTGCACGCCTGACTATGATTTTAAATCAAACCCAAAAAGGTATATTGATTGCCGGGCGGCTCAAAAACCGCCGGGAAAGCGACGCCGTTTTAAAATTATCCGCAAAACTCGGCTGGCCGGTTTTCCCCGATATCCTCTCCGGCCTGCGGCTGGGCATTGAAGGGAAAAACATCGTTCAATATTGCGACCGACTTTTGCATTCGGAAAAATTCCGTGACAAATTACAACCGGACACCATCCTGCATATCGGCGGCCAGGTGACCTCGAAAAAGCTCCTGCAATTTATAGAAAACAACCCGGTTGAAAATTACATCCGTATTGCCGACCATCTCGAGCGCCATGACCCGGCGCATAAAGTGACTTTCCAACTGCAAAGCGATATAAATACCCTGGTAGAAAATATCGTCCCGGCCTTATCGGTTCAACCGGTCGATGACTGGCTGGCCCTGTTTACCGAGGGTAACAAGCTGGTCGATGATTATTTTGAACAAGCGCTCGGCGACAGCGCCGCTTTATACGAACCGGTCATAGCCCGCTGTATTTCAAAACAGATATCAAGCAATTCGAGTGTGTTCGTCGCCAGCAGCCTGCCGATTCGGGATATGGACATGTTCGCATCCTTTACCGGCCCTCGAATTATAACCGCCGCCAATCGCGGGGCGAGCGGTATCGATGGTACGGTGGCGTCGGCCTCCGGTTTCGCCGCCGGAAGTCAAAAGCCGGTGACGCTCCTAATCGGCGACCTGGCCCTGCTGCACGATTTGAACTCGCTGGTTTTACTCAAAAACAGTCCTTACCCGGTTACGGTCGTGGTCGTCAACAATCACGGCGGGAGTATATTTTCCTTCCTGCCGATCGCCAGACACAAGGACATTTTTGAAAAATATTTTACCACCCCGCATGATTTGAGTTTCAAGGCGGCCGCCGCCATGTTCAGCCTGGACTATTACCAGCCCGGCGATTTGACAACTTTCAACGACCACTACCGGCAGGCCCGGCACAGCGGCCAGCCATCGCTTATCGAGATAGATATCGACCGGGACAAGAGTCGACGTTTTTACCGAACGCTCCAGGAAACAATCACCAACCGCTTAGACGAATTGTACGGCTGAGATGAGTTTCCCTTATCGCTTCAAGTATGAAATGAACGGTTCACCCGACCGGCCGGCGATTTTATTTCTGCACGGCTTTTTGGGGGGGCGGGACGACTGGCGCGAGATAACCGACCAACTCTGCGAAAATTTCCTGACGGTGGCGGTCGATTTGCCCGGCCACGGCTACACGCAGGTCAACGGTATCGACAAATATTACGCCATGCCCTCATGCGCCTGGGGGCTGACCAATTTTCTCGGCCAGCTCAAAATAAAAAAATGTCACCTGGTCGGGTATTCGATGGGGGGTCGGCTGGCGCTGTACCTGGCGGTTAAAAACCCGGAGCGGTTTGATAAAATAGTAATCGAGTCGTCATCGCCGGGTCTCAAAACCGCCACCGAAAGAAAAGACCGCGTAAAACAAGATAAAAAATTGGCGCGACGACTTGAAACGGAAAATTTCGAAAACTTTCTGAACGACTGGTACCGGCAGCCGCTTTTTGAAACCATAGAAAAAGACACCCGGTTTAAAAAAATCCTCAAAAAGCGGCTCAAAAGCGACCCGCTGCTTCTGGCCAAATCCCTGCGTCAGATGAGCACCGGTGCGCAGCCCTCGCTCTGGCCCGAACTGGGCAAAATTCAGGCTCCGATTATGTTTATCGCCGGGGAAAAGGACGAAAAATTCAAAACCCTCGCTTTCGAAATGAGTGACTTGTGCGAACCGGCCGAAATTCGTATTATTAAAAACTGCGGTCATAACGTTCACTTTGAAAAACCGCGAGAGTTTTACGAGCAACTGAATAATTTTTTGACAAAATAAAGAGGCTGATATGACTGAAATAAACTGGCTCGAAAGTGGGCAATTCACGGACATAAAATATCACAAGGCCGAGGGTATCGCCAAAATAACCATCAACCGCCCCGAGGTCCGCAACGCTTTCCGCCCGCAGACGGTCAATGAAATGAACGCGGCCCTGGCCGACGCCCGCGAAGACGAAACCATCGGGGTCATCATTTTAACCGGCGAGGGAGACAAGGCCTTCTGTTCCGGCGGCGACCAGAGAATCCGCGGCGATTCCGGTTACAAGGATGAAAAGGGCGTGCACCATCTGAACGTGCTCGATTTTCAGCGGATGATGCGCACCTGCCCCAAACCGCTAATCGCCATGGTGGCCGGGTACGCCATCGGCGGCGGCCATGTCCTGCACCTGATGTGCGATTTGACCATCGCCGCCGACAACGCCGTATTCGGCCAGACCGGTCCGAAAGTCGGGTCGTTCGACGGCGGCTACGGCTCGAGTTACCTGGCGCGCGTGGTTGGCCAGAAAAAAGCCCGCGAAATCTGGTTCCTCTGCCGTCAGTACGACGCGCAGCAGGCGCTGGAGATGGGCCTGGTCAACACCGTCGTGCCGCTTGATAAACTGGAAGAGGAGACGGTCAAATGGTGCCGGGAAATCCTGGCCAACTCCCCGATCGCCATCCGCTGTCTGAAAGCCGCCCTCAACGCCGACTGCGACGGCCAAGCGGGCCTTCAGGAACTGGCCGGCAACACCACCATGTTGTTCTACATGACCGAGGAGGGCCAAGAAGGGCGCGACGCTTTCAATGAAAAGCGGCCGCCGAATTTCGGCAAATTTCCCAAACGTCCGTAACCGGAACACGGGTTAAGAATTCGTGAAGAATTACATAAGTAATTGAACTCATGAAATATTAAAAACATGAATGTTCGTTTCAACGTGTGGCTTCAGGCCAGCCGGCCCAAGACTCTCTGGGCGGCGGTGGCGCCGGTGATTATCGGCACCGCCATGGCTTACGCCGACCGGTCGGCATACTGGCCAGCCGCCCTGGCGGCTTTGTTCGGGGCAGTGATGATTCAAATCGGCACCAATTTCGCCAACGATTACCTCGACTACAAAAAAGGCACCGACGCCGGCAAGCGCCTGGGACCTATGCGGGTCACCCAGGCCGGGTTGGTCAAGCCCGCCGTCATGAAACGCGCCACCTTCCTGGTTTTCACGCTGGCTTTCCTGGCGGGCGTGTATCTCGTCTGGCGCGGCGGCTGGCCGATTGCGATAATAGGTCTGACGTCGATTCTCTTCGGCGTGCTCTACACCGGCGGGCCGTACCCGCTGGGCTATAACGGCCTGGGGGAAATTTTCGTTATCATCTTTTTCGGCCCGGTGGCCGTCGGCGGAACATACTACGTCCAGACGTTGAATATCGACCTTACCGTCATCCTGGCCGGACTCTCACCGGGGTTGTTCTCCACCGCCCTCCTCACTGTCAACAACTTGCGCGATATCGACGGCGACCGGCGCTCCGGCAAAAAAACCCTCCCGGCCCGGTTCGGACGCACCTTCGCCCGCTGGGAATACCTGCTGTCGGTCCTTATCGCGGTTCTCATACCGGTCGGCCTGGTCTTCATGACCGGCCGCCATATCTATTCTCTTTTTTCCCTGCTGGTGCTGATGGCCGCCGTACCGACGGTCAAAAAGATATTCACACAAACCGACGGCAACATTTTGAACAACGCCCTGGCCGCCACCGGTAAACTGCTTTTGATATTCAGCCTTATTTTTTCCATCGGGTGGCTGTTATGAAAATATTTATCAAACTATACCGGTACCGTTTGCCGCTTAAAGAAAATCTGGTTCTGAAAGGTGAAAAACACCGCTTCCGCGACGGCTTGCTTTTGAAACTCACCGACGAACACCGCCATACCGGCTGGGGCGAGATTGTCCCCCTCTTCGGGTTCAGCCGCGAAAATATCGATGAAGCCTTGGAACATGCAGAAAACTTGAAGTACCGGCTCGACGGCGGCGAATTGCCGGAAAATCTCGAAGAACTCTCCGGCGGCTTTGAAAAATGGCTGGGCAAATATCATCCGGCCACCTCGGTGCGCTGCGGCCTGGAAACGGCGGTATTAAATCTCATCGCCGACCGCCGAGGGGTTCCCCTCGGCCGCCTCCTGTCCGACCAGTATGTGACCAGCATCAAAGTCAACGCCCTGCTGAGCGGGTCGCCCGACGACGTGCGGCAACAGGCGCGCCTGCTGCCGGAGCAGGGTTACGAGACGGTGAAACTCAAAGTGGGCGGCAAACCCGTCGAGGAAGATATTGATTTAACCGCCGCCGTCCGCAAAATATTGGGCGACGATATCGCCCTGCGCCTGGACGCCAACCGCGCCTGGGAAATCGACGAGGCGCTGGAATTCGGGCACGAGGTTGAACGGTACCGGATCGAATATATCGAGGAGCCGTTGCGCGACATATCCCTTCTGGATAAATTCCATGAAGCCACCGGTTTGAATATCGCTCTCGACGAAAGCCTGCCGGAAACGACCCCCGAGCGGCTGGAGAAACAACCCGGCGTATCCGCGCTTATTTTGAAACCGACCCTCCTGGGTGGATTCGAGACCTCCCTGCGCTTTATCAGAAAAGCCTGCCTGCTGGGGGTGAAAAGCGTCATCAGCGCCACTTTCGAATCCTCAATAGGCATAACCGCCCTGGCGCACCTGGCGGGCACTATCAGTTACGAAGACAGCGCCCACGGTCTGGATACTTTGAAATTTTTCGAAGACGATATATTGACCGAGCCGGTTGAAATCAAACAGGGAAAAATCGACCTCTCACTTCTGCCGCGACCGGCTGAGAGTGATATGAAAAACATTACGGAGATTGCCCGTTGACCTTTTCCGAAAATAAAAACCCCTGCCCTCTGCGCAAGGCCGCCGACAAATTTCACAACGAACCAGCCCTTATCACTACCGGCCGTACCCTGAGTTACGAACAATATGACCGGCTGGTCTCGCAGGTCGCGAACAATCTAAAAAAAAAGAACTTACATACCGGCGACCGCATCGCCGTTATCGCTGAAACGACTCCTGAATTACCGTATATAATCTTGGCCGTTATGCGTCTAGGCGCGATAGTGTGCCTGATGAGCCCTCGCCTGCCGGCTCGTGTCATTCTCGAATATGCCCGGGATACCGACTGCAAACAAATTATCGCCCCCGACGATGAAAGCCATATCGAGAATTTATTGCCGTTAAATACCGAGGAGCTGTTAAAAACTTCAACTGACGGGTCAAAAAACTATGACGCTTGCGTCCTTGACCGGGAAGCTACCGTTGTGTGGACCTCGGGAAGTTCAGCCCAGCCCAAACCGGTCGTGCACACTTTAGGCAACCATTATTACAGCGCCCTGGGCGCTAACAAAAACATGCCCTTAGAACCGGGCGACCGCTGGCTTCTGTCATTGCCGCTTTATCATGTCGGGGGACTGAGTATTCTCTTTCGGGCGATACTCAGCGGCGGTGCGGTGGTTATACCGGATAAAGAAAAATCACTGGCCAAAAATATCAGCGACCATAAAATCACGCATATTTCCCTGGTCGCCACCCAGCTTTACCGACTGCTCGAAAATAAGAAAAACATAAAAGAAATCGCTCAAACCCTGAAAGCCGTTCTGCTCGGCGGCGGTTCGTTTCCGAAGGCCCTTATCGATGACGCCGTTTCGTACAAGCTGCCCTTATATCGAAGTTACGGCCTGACCGAGACGGCTTCCCAGGTGACGACCACAAGCCGTGCCGATTATCCGAACAAACCGGATACTTCGGGACGGCCGCTCGAGTATCGACAGGTGAAAATATCCGAGGACAACGAAATCCTGGTCAAAGGCGAGATTCTTTTTAAAGGTTATCTCGAACCCGAGGGTTTAAATGAGCCTTTTGACGGTGATGGCTGGTTTCACACCGGCGATATCGGTCATATCGACCCCGACGGCTGTTTAATCGTCACCGGCCGCAGGGACAACATGTTCATCTCCGGCGGGGAAAATATCCAGCCGGAAGAAATCGAAAACCGGCTGTGTCAAATGGATGATATTCTGGAGGCTGTGGTGGTGCCTGTGGAAGACGCGGAATTCGGTTTTCGCCCGGCGGCCTTTGTCAGAATCAAAGACAACCGCGAACCGGACGAGGTTAAAATAACAGGTTATCTTGAAAAGCATCTCCCCCGTTTTAAAATCCCCGATTATTTTTACGGCTGGCCACGAAATATAGAAACCAGCGAGTTGAAGACCCGCCGGAAATATTTTATGGACGAAGCCCGGCGCCGGTTAAGCTGATTTATCAGGCGATAGTCTCCAGCGCCTTGCGCAGTTTTTCCGGCAGGGGGATCTTTTTCTTTTTTACGTTGTCAACACAGACGTGAACGGTTTTTACCTTGCCCACGCCGTAGCCGTCGAGGCCGACCAGGTCATAGGCGAGGGTGAACGAAGTTTTCCCGATTTTTTCCGCTCTTAACTGAACGCTCAATTTGTCCCCGACCCCGAGCACGGCCGTGTAATCGGCCTCGGCATGGACAATGGGAATGAGAAAATCCGAGGCGTTGATTATCCGGCCGAACCCCAGCCCGACCGCTTCCATGAAATCCTCGTAAGCGTCATGGGCGATTTTGAACTGGTGGGCGAAAAAAAGGAAACCGGCCATGTCGGTATCATGCAGTTTCACCGAAGTTTTAAAGGTGTACATAAAAAGAATAAACCTTCCTTTAAACTTATGCAGATGTTGTTCGTATTATTAAAGGTATGTTTGAGAAACAATTAAAATATGAAACCGAATCGAAGCAAACTAAAATTACGAACCACACTCCGGTAAAATCATCTATTTTTATTCAACCGGTAGATACTAAATAGTTGTGGGCAATATGTTTCATGGCGAGACATAAACAGACAATTTTATCAAAATTCGCTTGTCTTTTGAGCGGCCATATGGCATCTTTACAGTCTAAGTGTGTGACAAGAATACAGTTAACTATATAAATGGAGAATCATCATGACCCTTTCCAACTCCCTTAAGATGATAACTGTCTTAACGGCGTTCATCCTGATTATGGCGATGGTCCCGGTGGTGACGGCCCAGGAATCCGGCGCCATCCCCCAGCGGTCGGATATCGATGACCGCTACAAATGGAAGCTCAAGGATATCTATCCCGACGCCGCGGCCTGGGAAAAAGATTTCGAGATTTTCAAAGCCAGCATTCCCCTGTTCGAACAATACCAGGGCAAACTCGGCGAGTCCGCCGAAACCATCCTTGCCTGTTTAAAACTCCGCGACAGTATCGAATTAATCGGCGACAACCTGTATGTTTATTCATACATGAAACGCGACGAGGACACCCGTATCAGCGATTACCAGGAAATGTCCGACCGCATCGTGGCTCTCTACGCCCAGTACAGCAGCGCCACCGCCTTCATCCAGCCGGAAATCCTGACTATCGACAATACCAAACTGCAGTCCTTCATCAACGGTAACGAAGAGTTGAGCGTTTACAGTCATTACCTGAACGAAATCATCCGCAGCAAGGAACATATTCTTTCTGACAAGGAAGAAGCCATCCTGGCCATAGCCTCGCCTTTCGCCCGTTCACCCCAGGATATCTTCAGCATGATCGACAACGCCGACATCAATTACGGGACGGTTTACGACGAAGACAGCAACGAGGTGGAACTGACCAACCAACGTTTCGTGAAAATGTTGCGCTCGACCGACCGCCGGGTCCGTCGCGACGCTAGCGACGCCTACAACGAAGCCTATCTCGATTACAAGAACACCATGGCGGCCTGCCTGGCGGCTTCGGTCAAAAAAGACTTTTTCTACACCCAGGCCAGGAAATACAACAGCTGCCTGGAAATGTCCC
>Ga0210003_1000179_pt1 | contig 56732 bp, 63 predicted proteins | sample LantaG_FD_182804 | JGI IMG/M metagenome (GOLD analysis project Ga0210003, IMG submission 182804) | Deep subsurface microbial communities from Baltic Sea to uncover new lineages of life (NeLLi) - Landsort_02402 metaG (SPAdes) (version 2) | ecosystem: Environmental > Aquatic > Marine > Oceanic >... | reverse complement strand
CTTCTTTTTTGCGTTGTGCACTCCATCTTTTTGGCTTGGAAAATTCTGTTTGTGTCATCTAAACCTCTCTTTTTGAAACAGATTATTTTACCGCAAACCTGTGTCCAAATCAATTGGTGGCAGTATAGCTCAGAAACCAACAAGCATGCTCAGGCAGTATACGACGAATCTCAAATCTCAGTTATTTCCTATTCAACCCGAATGTGAGGATGAATGTGAATGCAACACACTTCGACTATTTGTCAGTGGCAATTATAGCCCAGTAGAAAATCCAGCTCTTGATCGTTTCTGCGTTGATAGATGTCAGGATGGGGGTACTGTTTCCTTAGGCCTCATGGATCGCATATGCGATGATTTTACCATAGGGCTTGCCGGAGGTTATGCGTTTGATTGGTCCAAATTAAAGGAAATCGATAACACATTTACATTTGATCTTCGTGCCTGGACTATTTCTGGAATCGCCAGTTTCCATAGAGACCATGGATATATAAGTGGAATTTTCACTGCTGCCTTCTTGGATTTTGACAAAATAAAAAAGCAGTTTTTTTTGGGACCAGCTAAATTAGAAACACGGGGCAACACAAATGGAATAGATTATAGTGGTCACTTATTTGGGGCTTACTATTTCATTGCCTGTGATTGCAACGTGCGAACAGGTCCTATGTTCGATTTAAATTACCAGTATGTATGTATAGACGGCTATAAAGAAAAGGGAGCCAGTGCAGGGAACCTTCAATTCAAAGATTTTAACCGCAATTTTTTTACCTCGGGGCTAGGCTGGGAAGCTCGTTTAGAGCAGCACTGGTCTTGCATAGATCTAGTCTATGACTTTTATGTCATGGGCAATCGACAATGGTTAAAAGATAAGGACACGGTTCGACTGCGAGAAGTTAGCATCTCTGGTGCATATGGAAGTTGGCCGATAAATAACCCTAAGAATGGCTTTGTATCAGGCGGTGCTCATATTAGTGGATGCTTCTGCGGGGGCATCACATCAACACTAGGCTATGATTTCAATATTGGCGCAAGCCACATGTCAGAGCACTTCATCACCATAGGACTATCATTCCCTATCTGGTAAAAAAAGAATTTTGCTTCCTCCGCAGTGGCCATCTGGCAAAGACTCTATCCTTGTCTCCTTAAAAAACACAGAACGGTAGATCTACGCTAAAGACAAAGAAGTGGACAGCTTCTGGGTAGCTGTGAGCATAGGGGCGATAGAGATAGTCGAAGCGGAGCCAGCCCCATACGCCGAGGCCAAAGCGATAGCTTGCGCCGATGTCGATGCTTTGGTGATTGATGCGTGACCAGTTTTTGAAATTGTCGATCGGGACGATTGTCTTATTGCCAAGCCCCCAATAGCTCTTTGCAAAGAGGCGAAACTGATGGCAATCGCAAAGATTGTACCAAAGGAAGAGATCCCCACGTAGCCAGGGCGAGCCTTCCGTTCCTTGGCCTACTGCGAATACGGCATAGCTGCGAAAATCCCAGAAACAGCCACGGCTCCACTCTTTTCCGATGGCGGTGTTTAGCTCAAAATTGGCGCGGGCATGGTAGGGGGTGCTAAGTGCTTTGCGCATACGAGTGGAGGCATCGCGATAAACAAGGCCTGTTGTCAGACTGATGCACTCGCCGCAGACATCATCGAGCCAAAGCTTGCGCACTTGCATGGCAAAACTTCGGTATCCAAACGAGACGGGTGTAGTCGCGGCAAATTCCAGCTCAAGCTCGTAGTTCCAGGTATCGGGGACGGTAGTGTCAAGGCCGAGAGAGAGGACATGCGTTTGGAAAGTCCCTTTTTGCGAGGGGACAGCGTTATCGACTTTGTCAAAGAAGTTATATTCATAGAGAGGACGAAAATGCAGCTCTAAGCAATCCCCAAACCAGGGTTTTTCTTCGAGTGCGAAGCAAAAACAAGGAAAAAGAAAGATTAGCAGTGCTTTACGCATTAATCGGCGAGTCCCTGCTCACTCAGCCACCGTTCAGCATCAAGAGCTGCCATGCATCCATCGCCAGCAGCTGATACAGCTTGGCGATAGAGATGATCGTGCACATCCCCTGCTGCGAAAACTCCTTCTACACTAGTGGTTGTAGAGCCTGGCGTGACTTTGAGATACCCACTGTCTTTGAGCTCGAGTTGGCCTCCTAGGAAGTCGGTGTTAGGAGTGAAGCCGATCGCAAAAAAGACACCACCAGCATCACGCTTTTGAGTCTCGCCTGATTGGGCGTTTTTCAGGATCACAGATCGCACTACATCATCGCCTTCGACTTTCTCTAGAACGTGATTCCAAACAACCTCGATTTTGGGGTGGTTGATAGCCCGCTCTGCCATAATTTTGGAAGCGCGTAGCTCATCGCGTCTGTGGACGAGATAGACTTTTTTGCCAAATTTAGTGAGGAAGATGGCTTCTTCGCAGGCGCTGTCGCCTCCTCCGACCACGTAGAGATCACGATCGCGGAAAATGGGAGCAGCTCCATCGCAGACTGCGCAGGCAGTGACCCCTTTTTGCCAAAACTCCCCATCACGCGTCCCTTCTACATCAAGACGATTTGCTGTGGCTCCTGTGGCGATGATGATGCTCTCGGCTTCCACTTCCGTCTTACTTCCAATTACTTTAAAAGGGCGTTTGGACAGATCGATCGATTTCACATCTTCGGTAAGGATTTCAGTATCAAAGCGCTGGGCTTGGGCCTTAAAGCGCGTCATGAGCTCGGGCCCTTGTATCCCTTCGGGGAATCCAGGGTAGTTTTCGACGTCGGTTGTCGTCATGAGCTGGCCACCAGCGGTTCCAGAAAAAAATCCTTCAAAAAGCAGGGGCTGTAAGTTCGCTCTTGCGGCATAGATAGCTGCGGTAAAGCCGGCTGGTCCTGATCCAATAATGACAAGTTTTCTTTTTTGCATGGGTAATCCTTGAAAAAGTTAGTCCCAATTTTTACAAAAATTAGAGTATAAGTTCCAGGAAAATGTGGAGATTGGTAAACTCTGACTGTGAGAAACATCAAACTAAAAAATCTAAAGAAATCGATTCGTGGACAAGCTATTCTCCCTAATGTGGATCTGATGATCCCTGGAGGGAAGTTTTTTGCTCTGCTGGGCCCTAGTGGTTGTGGGAAAACGACGCTTTTAAGGCTCATTGCCGGTCTTGAAACGGCAGATTCTGGCATGATTTACCTGGGTGATGACGACATCACCCGCAAGCCAATCAATGAAAGGCCCATCAATATTGTCTTCCAAAATTATGCCCTATTTCCCCACCTCAATGTCTTTGAAAATATCGCCTACAGCCTGCGACTTAAAAAAATCCCAAAAGAAGTCATCATCCAAAAGGTCTTCAAAATTTTAGAGGCTTTCCACTTAGAAGCGCATATCTACAAGCTACCGAGCCAGTTATCTGGCGGTCAGCAGCAGCGTGTGGCCCTCGCTAGAGCCATTATTGATGAGCCTGACGTCCTTCTTCTTGACGAGCCATTGGCAGCACTGGATTTTAAGCTGCGGGAAAAAATGCTCCTTGAGCTAATTGACTGGCAAGACAAGCTCGAGACGACATTTATCTATGTGACCCACGACCAATTTGAAGCGCTCACTGTGGCTGATCAGATGGCGATTATGAATCACCACGGCGAGATCGAGCAGATCGGAACACCTAAAGAAATCTATGAATTTCCCCATACCTCATTCGTAGCACGGTTTGTTGGCTCAACTAACATCTGGCATGGCAAGCTTCGCGAGCTCGATACAGAACCAGAAATTGAAGTACCTGATCTAGGGAATTTCAAGGTATATACACCGAAGAAGAAGGAGTGGATGAAAGAAGGTCACGATATTGTGATGAGTATCCGACCAGAAAAAATCTTCATCTCGAAAAGTGAAGCACAAAACTTTTCCAATCAGATCAAAGGAGTCGTCCAGTCGATTGTCTACTACGGTAGATCAACCCAGTATAATGTCTTACTTGAGAATAAGGAAAAGGTGCAGGTATTCGAACAAAATGAGGAACATTTTCCTCATGAAGACATTGACTATGACGATGAAGTCTATCTCTACTGGCAAAAAGAAAATGCGGTACTTTTAGAAAAATGAAGAAACAAGCTTCAGCACTTCCCTTTGCAATAGGGATCCCTGCACTGATCTGGCAGGTCCTTTTTTTCTATGTTCCACTTGTTCTTATTATCATTTCAAGTTTTGTCAAGCTCTCTAGCGCTGGAAAAATTGAGAGCTTTACTTTTGAGCATATCCAGCTTTTTTTAAATGCCACTTATCTAAAGGTGATCGCCTCCTCCCTTTTGCTTGCCCTATCCAATGCAATTCTCTGTTTTTGTATTGCCTTTCCCCTCGCCTATTTAATCGCCTTCAGGGGCCGCTTGCACCGAAATCTTTTTCTCTTTTTGCTGATTGTCCCCTTTTGGACCAACTTCCTCCTGCACGTATATGCCTGGTTTTACGTTTTGGAAAATCAGGGCTTTATCAATAACATTTTGATGAAGCTAGGGATGATCCACGCTCCCCTGCAAATGCTCAACTCAACCGGGGCGATCATGGTCATGATGGTCTACTACTACCTCCCCTTTATGGTTCTGCCCCTGTACACATCCTTAGAACGATTTAACTATACTCTCTTAGAAGCCTCTTATGATCTGGGAGGAAGCTTTTTCGCTACATTCCGCCGTATCCTTCTCCCCCTTTCAGGTCGAGGGATCAAAGCGGGATTTTTCCTCGTTTTCATCCCTTCTTTTGGGGAGTTTGCGATCCCAGAACTCATGGGAGGCGACAAGAAAATGTTTGTCGGAACCGTTGTCTCTCAATATATTTTGGGTGAAGGGACCGGATCCCTTGGAGCTGCTTTTACCCTTATTAGTGGGGTCTTTCTTATTTTGAGCACTATCGCTTTATACATCGTGCTCACAAAACTATTGCAGCCAAGGATGTATCGTGGATAGGAAAAATTCACTTGGAAAGATCAGCTCTCTTGTCTTCGTTTCTTGCACGTATCTTTTCCTATATGTACCGATTATCGTTCTTTTGGTTTTTTCTTTTAACGTCGATAGATTTCCAGCACCTTGGACCCAATTTACTCTCAAATGGTACCACGAACTCTTCCAAGACATTTATCTTTGGCAAGCTTTTGGAAACTCTTTGATCATTGCAAGCTCTGCCACTTTGATCAGCTTAGCAGCCGGTGTTGGTCTCATCTTTTACGCGGCACAAGGGGGCAAAATTGGAAAGACGCTTGGCATGTTTTACGGAAACCTCATCGTCCCAGAGACAGTTTTGGCTGTAAGCCTTCTTTCCTTCTTTACGATGATCAAAGTCCCCCTTGGGCTCATCACCTTGATCTTAGCCCACTCAGTACTAGGCTTAGGGTTTGTGGTCCCTATCGTTTATGCAAGATATCGCGAGCTCGATCCAACACTAACAGAAGCCTCCCTCGATCTGGGGGCAAGTACCTTGCAAACCTTTTTTAAAGTGACCCTTCCCTTGCTGCGCCCCACGCTTACCATGTCTGCGCTCCTTGTTTTCATCCTCTCGTTTGATGACTTCATCCTCTCCTACTTCTGCGCTGGCAGCACTGCGCAAACCCTATCTCTATATATTCTGTCGATGATCCGAACAGGTGTCTCCCCTGTTGTGAATGCCCTCTCCTCTGTTCTCCTCTTTTTGAGCTCGCTTCTTGTCCTCTTTTTCTTCTCACTCAAAACAAGGATCAGGTTCTAATAATGCACTTGATTAAACGACTGAGCATCATCTTTCTCTGGATCTTTTTCATCTTTGCAGTCCTCTATTTCCCGAAGTGGAGAATCGTTCCTACAAAAGAAAAGAGCCTCAACGTATTTGTTTGGGGTGACGCTCTAAGCCTATCTGTCCTATCGGAGTTTGAAAAAGAGACCGGAATCAAAGTTCATCTTAGTTTCTTTGCAACAAACGAAGAGCTTCAGGTCAAAATGCAAGCAACCGGTGGAGTGGGCTATGATCTGATCATGCCTTCCAATTACACCACAAAACTCCTCATCGATCAGGATCTACTCAAACCCCTAGATAAGGAAAGACTCCCCTTTATTAATCAGCTCAATCCCCTTCTGCTAAATCACACATTCGATCCTGGAAATCAATATTCCATCCCCTATTCCTGGGAAATTTATGGACTTGGATACGATCAGACTTATTTTAAAGATGGCTCATTTATCCCCTCCTGGAAAGCCGTCTATGACAAAGAGGTCATCGATTACAAGATTGCAGTCCAAAACGATCCCATTGAATCGGTCGCAATCGCAGCTTTCTATTTGTTTGGGAAACCAGAAAATGTGACGCCAGAGAAGTTTTTAAAAATCAAAGAGCTCCTTCTGCAGCAAAGAAATTGGGTAGAGGCCTATTCAGATTTTCGAGCTCCCTACTTTATTGCAACGGGCAATTGCCCCGTTGCCGTTACCACAAACTCCTACATCCGCAGAATCCACGACTTCTATCCAAACATCGATTTTGTATTGCCGAAAGAAGGATCCTTCATCACAATCGAGAACTTGTGCATCCCTAAGGCCAGCACAAAAGATAAATACATCTATAAACTTCTACAGTACCTCTATACCAAGGACTCTATGCGTAGGCACTATGAAGAATTTGGGTTCTTCCCAGCCTACCTACTTCCTTACGAAAAGCTCTCGATTTATCCTTATGAAAAAAAACTCCTCGAGATCACTCCCGAAGAGTTTAGCAAACTCCACTTCTTTAAGAACCTCATCCCGCAACAGCAAGTCCGCGACCTCTGGGTGGAAGTTAAATCCTATTGATTTTATTTCCAATTCTCATATGTTGAGGATTATATCAATTCCAAAAGGAGAAACCCATGACTGTTGCAAAAGTGATTGAAGTGATCTGCGAAGGTAAAACCATCGAAGATGCAATCAATGCAGGACTTAAAGAAGCAGGAAAGAGTGTTAAAAATATCACACATGTCGACATCGATCATATCCACGCAAATGTCGAAAACAACCAGGTGACTTCTTATCGAGTCATTACGAAGATCAGCTTTGTCGTGGAATAACCATTTTTTCCAGAAGAAGGCTCATCCAAGATGGATTGAGAATTTGCAAGTTCTGGAAGACAGGAGTCAATACTTCCAATGCTCGACCTTGTAATCTCCTTAGATCTGATCGCTCAGTTTTTTCTGGAACTTTGGTTAGAAGTATTTTTACAAAGGCCAAAATTTTCAAAAAGTGCAATGAGAGCTCTTCTTTTTCCTCATTGAGAAGGACACATAGAACCCGTCTTTCTAGAGAGCCGCGGCTATATATATCAGCTTCTCTCTTTTGAATTCTCTCGACAGATTCTAACAAATGAGGGAGTCTCTTGGCTTCAAGATCCAATGCTCCAATTAATGTATTAATAGAATTCATTCTTCACATTTTTTATTATTTCAGTATAGAATATACAGAGGATACCACATTTTTAGACAAAAAAAAAGACCCTTGTTCAAGGGTCTTTAAATAAGTGATCAGCTAAAAAAAGAACTTATGCTTTTTTCTGCTTAATGTACTCAATCACATCATTGATTGTTTTGAGCTTCTCAGCATCTTCTTCAGAAATCTCAAAGCCAAAACGCTCTTCAAATGTCATGATTAGTTCTGTTAGATCTAGTGAATCTGCATTGAGGTCTTCAACAAATGATTTCTCAGCAGTCACGTCAGCAGCGTCTACACCGAGTTGCTCGACCACAATGTCTATTACTTCTTTTTCAATCGACATAAGATTGTCCTTAGTATCCATATACCCTCTTTTTTTGGTTTTTGTTATTCAACTTTACATCACCATTCCGCCATCAACTGTCAGAACCTGTCCCGTCATATAGCTGGACATATCGCTTGCTAAAAAGAGAGCCGCGCTAGCGATCTCTTTTGCATCCCCAATCCTTCCCATAGGAATTTTCTTGAGAATACCCTCTTTTTGGCTATCTGTCAGAGCGTCTGTCATGCGCGTTTCAATGAATCCTGGCGCAATACAATTCACACAAATTCCACGAGTAGCAAGTTCTTGCGCAAGGGACTTTGTGAAGCCAACAACACCTGACTTAGAAGCAGAATAATTCACCTGCCCCGCATTTCCTGTCAAGCCAACGACAGAAGAAATATTGATGATTTTTCCACACCGCGCTTTCATCATAGGACGAACGAGCGCTTGACATGTGTTGAACACTGATTTGAGATTCACATCGATCACCTCGTCCCAGTGCTCTTCAGGCATTTTCATGAGAAGTCCATCACGGGTGATTCCGGCGTTGTTAATGAGGACATCAATGGAGCCCCACTTCTCTAAAATGTCTTGAATCGCAGCATCAATCGCACCTTTATCAGAGACATTGACGATCTCAGCTATAAATTTTTGATCTTCGCTGATCTGATGAGTTTTAAGCAAAGCAAGCACTTGCTCGGCACGCTCTTTGTTTGTCCCAAAAATCGCAACATGAGCCCCTTGCTCAGCAAATGTAAGTGCAATCTGCTTGCCAATCCCGGCGGTTGCCCCCGTGATGAGAACGTGTTTTCCTTTAAGCAACTGGTGCATGCTCTAACTCCTCTATTTTTTCCACAGATACTGTGGGAACTTCGACCCCAATCCGCTTGTTCATTCCAGCAAGCGTCTTGCCAGGGCCCATTTCAATAAACTGCTCTACGCCCGCTTCTACCATCGCTTCGATACAACCTTGCCAGCGAACGACTTTTGTGACCTGCTCAGTCATATTTTTGCGCATCTCTTCCGTGTTAAAAACAAGTGAACCTGGAACATTCATCACAACGTCAACGCTCGATTCTAAGACACTTGCAGCCTGAATAAGTGGCGCTAACTTATCTTGTGCGCTCTGCATTAGACCGCTATGAAAAGCTCCTGAAACAACGAGAGGCATCACCCGTCTCGCTCCCTTCTCTTTTAGAAGATCTGCAGCGGCTTCTACCCCCTGGATAGTTCCAGAGATAACGATTTGTCCAGGGCAATTGAGATTGGCAATCCAGACGCCAGCAATTCCTTCTAGGGCCTCGCACGCAACTGAAACTTCCATTCCTAGTACCACATGCATCGTGCCAGGCTTATTGACACAAGCCTCGTCCATAAAAGCCCCTCGCGCTTGTACTAAGAGAAGAGCCTCTTTAAACGAGAGTTTTTTAGCTGCGACTAAGGCCGTATACTCACCTAAGCTGAGTCCGCCACAAATGGCCGGCTCTACTTCTGGATTTTGCTCTTGATAGACGCGTAAGATCGCAATACTTGTGATGAAGATAGCTAGCTGACTATTTTTAGTGAGCGTTAGTTCTTGTGCTGGGCCATTAAAAATCAATTCAGAAAAAGCATATCCCAAAATTTGGTCAGCCTCTTCAAACACAGCTTTTGCAGCTGTAAAATTGTCATAGAAATCGCGTCCCATGCCCAGGTACTGAGCCCCTTGACCGGGGAAAATAAAAGCCACTTTTTTATTCATGAGTAAGCACCGTAGATCCCCAGGTTAATCCCGCTCCGAAGGCTGTGAGAAGAATATTTTCTCCGGAAGCGATGGATTTTTCCTCTAAAAGTTCATCTAAAGCAATGCCTATGGATGAAGCTGATGTATTGCCATATTTCTCGACTGTCACAAAAACTCGTTCATTTGGAACCTGAAAGCGCTTGGCGATCGCATCGATGATTCGGTTATTCGCCTGGTGAGGAACAAGCCAGCTAATGTCCTCTTCCTTCAAACCTGCTTTTTCAATACATTCCTTGGAAGAAGACTCCATTCTTCTGACAGCGTGCTTGAAAACTTCGCGCCCCTCCATCTTGATGAAGTGTTGCTTAGTTGCAACCGTTTCTTTCGATGTCGGATTGCGAGACCCTCCAGCGGGCATTTTCAAAATCTCTGTTTGACCTCCGTCAGACCCGAGCACCACCTCACGAATCACAAATCCCCTTCCTTCTGAAGAAACAACACAAGCAGAGGCTCCATCGCCAAACAAGACACATGTACCTCGATCTTCATAATCAACAATCGAAGAGAGCTTTTCAGCAGCCACAATCAAAATATTGCGGTACAGACCAGATTCCACATACGCTTTTGCAACCGATAGACAATAGATATAGCCCGTACAAGCCGCCTGAAGATCCATCGCTGCCGCTTCGATACCAAGCGCTGCTTGGATAATACATGCCGTGCTTGGAAAAGTATAATCGGGCGTTAGCGTAGCCACTAAGATAAGATCAATGTCATTTGCATCAATTTTGGCTTTCTCGATCGCCTTTTTGGCCGCAGCGAGTCCCATGTCCGAGGTATATTCTTCAGAACCTGCAATTCTTCGCTCGCGCATACCCGTACGTGATACAATCCACTCATCCGTTGTATCAACCATTTTTTCTAAATCGGCATTAGAGAGCACTCTTTCAGGGAGATAGGAACCTGTGCCTATGATTTTCGCTTGTTTCATAACAGTCTATTATACCCCATACGCCCTATAAAGTTGAAGCAAAACCTAAAAATTTGCCATACTCCTGACTATGAGCCAATATCCAACTGAAATTTTAACTTTAATTGCCTATTTAAAAAAACTACCCGGGGTGGGTCGTAAAACAGCTGAGCGCTTTGCCTTCTACCTCCTCGATTGGAAGGATGACGATCTAAAAAAATTCGCCCATCAGCTCGCTTCATTCAAAGAAAAAGTTACCCCCTGCGTAACCTGCGGCTGCCTCCAAGACCAAAACACCTGCTTTTTTTGCACCTCTACCTCCCGAGACCCTTCCCTCCTCTGCCTAGTCTCCTCGCCTAGAGACGTTTACGCCATCGAGGAGACCCATGCTTTCAAAGGGCTTTACCATGTTATTGGAGGCCTCCTCTCCCCCTTAGACGGGCGCTCCATCGACCAGCTCACCCTTGACAAACTCCATAAGCGCCTAAGCCTAGGAGAGATCAATGAAGCTATCATAGCCTTCGACTCAACCCTCGAAGGAGACGCCACCGCCCTTTTCCTCAAACAAAAACTAGAACACCAAGGCGTCAAGGCCACTCGCCTAGCCTTTGGCCTCCCGATGGGCAGTTCCCTCGACTTCGTCGACTACGGCACCCTCGAAAAAGCCTTCACTGGTAGGCATACGTTTTAATCAGGAATCTCAAAATTTCGAATTAATCAATATCTCCTTAAATATTTTCAAAGAGAGAAAGAGTTGTTTGGAAATTCCGAAAAACTGCTTCTAGTTGCAAAAATTGTTTCAGGCCCCATCTTCAGTATCTGACTCTTTACCTTCCTTTCAAAATTTAGGGGTTGGCGGAATTTGTGGTACCTGCATATAATTCTGAAGTTATGAACAACAAACTCCTTCTCTGTCTTTCCCTCGTCTTGTCAACTGGCCTTTCCAACAAAGGGGCAGCACAAGATCCACCCTCTATGCAGTCTTACGAAAATCGGCGCGTGGGCAAGGTGGAAATTAAAGTTGAAAACCTACCTGAAGGCTCATCTTTTGATAAGCAAACGGTCTCAGCAAAAATGAGTACGAGAGCAGGCGATCCCTTCTCTCAGTATGTTTTTGACCAAGATCTAAAACAACTCGCTGGTGAATATGACCGGATCGAGCCCCAAATCCAAGTTGAAGACGGAAGAGTTGATATTGTAGTCAAAGTTTGGCTCCGCCCCATCATCAATAAAATTGAGTGGGAAGGCAACCAACACGTAAAGATCCGTACACTTAAAAAAGAGCTCGATATCAAACCCGGCACCCTCTTTAACCGGACAGAATTCAATCGATCTTTCAACAAAGTCAAAGAGTACTACATCAAGAAAGGTTACTTCGAGTCAGAACTCTCTTACCGCCTCGTTTCTGATCCGAAAACTGGCGAAGTAGATGTTGTCATCAACGTCTCTGAAGGAAAAGCGGGTAAAGTTGATGACATCGTTTTCAGCGGCTTTTCCAAAAAAGAAGAGAGCGCAATTCTGCACAAACTCTACACGAAAAAATATAGCGCGCTTACGAGCTGGTTTACTGGTAAGGGTAGATTCATGGAAGAGGCGCTTGAACAAGATCGTCTCACGATTTTTGAGTTTCTCCAAAACGAAGGTTTTGCTGACGCAAGAGTGCAAATTCAACTTCTTGAAGCGCCAAATGGCAAAATCGTCATCGACATCAATGTAGAAAAAGGCTCTCTCTACCACTTTGGCCAAGTAAGCTTTGATGGCAATGTCCTCTTCACCGATGAAGAAGTTGAAAAAATCTTCTCCGCAAGACCCGAGGGAGTCTATTCTCCAGATAAACTCCAAAAAACTACCGAGCAAATTAAAGACCTCTACGGCCGTAAAGGCTTTATCGATACGAGTGTTACGTATGAGACGCAGCTCTCGCAAACATCCCCCATTTACAATGTCCACTTCCACGTGGATGAGGGACGTGAATATAGAATCGGGATGATTCGCATCATCGGTAATGTCCAAACAGAAGACCGAGTCGTTTTGCGCGAATCCCTTCTTGTTCCCGGAGAGACCTTTGATTCACTTAAACTCAAAGTCACCCAAGCACGTCTAGAAAACATCGGCTACTTCAAAACCGTAAACGTTTACGCCGTACGAACCCAAGACGATTTGTCCCTTGGCGATAACTACCGTGACATCTACATCGAAGTGGAAGAACAGCAAACGGGTAACGTCAGCCTCTCTGGTGGGTTTAGCTCTGCAGACAGCATCTTTGGATCTCTCGATCTACAAGAAAAAAACTTCAATTACCGAGGCCTTGGCAGCGTGGGTAGTGACGGTCTCTCTGGCATGCGTGGAGGCGGTGAATTTTTACACATGCGCGCCACCTTCGGAGCTAAAAATCAAAGCTACATGGTCTCCTGGCTCACCCCCTATTTCCTCGATTCGCTCTGGCGCCTAGGGTTTGAGGCTTCTGCCAACGTAAAGAACGAACTGCAGTCTAGAGACTACAATATCGCTACTTACAATTTCGGCACTTTCCTCTCCTATCCTTTGAGCCCGTATCTCTCTTATGGCTTTAAATACCGAGTCAAAAACTATGATATCGACATCGATAGCGATATCAAAAGAGCTGAGAGTAACGAAGATAAAATCACAAGCGCAAGCCGTAATGGAATACTTTCAGGCGCTGGCGCCAACCTTGTTTACGACTCGACAGACAACCCCTTCAAGCCCCATAGAGGGATCCGCTCTGCATTAGAGGGAGAGGTTGTTGGTCTTGGTGGAGATGTCAACTTTTTCCGAGCTGCAACTATCAACAGCTTCTTTACCCCTCTTTGGCGTAGAGGCTACATGAAATACCGGACCGACTTCCGATTCATCGTTCCATTTGGGATTACAGACGACTTTGAAGACATCCCCTTGAGTGAGCGCTTCTTCCTCGGTGGTGTGGCCTCGGTCCGTGGTTATAAAGACTTCATCCTTGGTCCCCGCTTCGACAAAGAGAAAAAAGATGGCGAAGAGAAGAAAGGACTCAGCGATCCTACAGGGGGTATCGCTTCCTCACTCATTACCATGGAATATGTCCAAGAAATCCTACCGATCCTAGATGCGTTTGCCTTCATTGATGCCGGTTATGTATCGGATCAAGTGTTTGGCTTTGGAACCTACCGAATGAGTTATGGGGTTGGTGTCAACGTGGACGTTCTTGGCAAGGTCCCAATCACCCTTGGCTACGGTATCCCAGTCAACCCTCAAGAAGGGACAGAGCGGAAGTTCTTCTTCTCGCTCGGAGGACAATTTTAACCTAAATTTTAAGGAGATAACATGATCCGCAAAACACTACTCTCAACCCTTATGATTCTCGGCCTCAGCAGCGCTAGTTTTGCTGCTCCTGAGCCTAAGCCTTCAGTTGGTGTTGTCAACTTTACAAGCTGCATGTCCGATTCAAAACTCGGCAAGCAAGAACAATCCTCATTCGATGCCCTCAAAGATCAGATGAGCTCTCTTCTTGAAGACACCGAAAAGCAAATCAATGAAATTGCGGCTAAATTCAATGACGCAGATTTCATGGATGGTCTTTCACCTGAAGCCGAAGAAGAAATGAAAAATAAATTCCGCATGCTCAACGAAGAGATCGGTCGCTACCAAAACCAATACTACCAAGTCATGCAGCAAGCAAACATGAAAGTCATGCAGACCATTGGCGCTAGCATCCAAGAAGCTTCTGAAAAAGTAGCCAAAGACAAAAGACTCAATATGGTTATGAGTAAAGAAGCCTTTTTCTTTGCAGCTCCTACCTTAGATGTCACCAACCTCGTCGTTGCTGAAATGGACCGTACCTTTGAGCAAACCGCTGCAAAAATTGAAAGCGCAAAGTAATGACCTATACTTTATCTAAGCTTGCAAGTCTCACTGGAGCTCGTCTCCAGGGAGACCCTGAGCAAATCATCAAAGACGTAGCAGACCTCGCCTCCGCAAGTCCTGAGGACGCTTCCTTCCTTGCCAATTCCAAATACACGTCCCTCCTTACCAAAACCAAAGCAGGTGTCGTTTGTGTAAGCGAGTCGGAAGAACTCCTCCCCCACCAAAATTATCTCATCTCATCCGATCCTTCTCGATCCTTTCAACAGATAGCCGAAGCATTGCAAAAAGACCGTAAACCATCGAGTTTTACTGGCATCCACCCCACTGCGATCATCCACCCATCTGCGCAAATAGCTGACGACGTCACCATCGGCCCCTACTCCGTGATTGACCAAGACACCTCTATCGGCGCTAAGACCATCATCGGTCCCCATGTCACCCTTTATCCCGGTGTCCAGATCGGAGAGAACTGCCATCTTCACGCCCATGTGACCGTTCGAGAGTATTGCTTCCTTGCCAACCATGTTGCCTTGCAGCCCGGCGCTGTGATCGGCTCTTGTGGCTTTGGCTACACCACCAATGAAATAGGCGAGCACACCAAACTCGAGCAACTAGGCAACGTCATCCTCGAAGACAACGTCGAGATCGGCGCGAACTCGACCATAGACAGAGCCCGCTTCAAAACAACCCGGATTGGCAAAGGCACTAAAATTGACAACCTCGTCCAGATCGCCCACAACGTCGAGCTTGGAGAGCACAACATCATCGCTGCCCAAACAGGGATCGCAGGCACCACCAAAACAGGCCGCAACGTCATGATGGGCGGCCAAGTCGGCATCGTCGGGCACTTAGAGATCACCGATTTTGTTATGATCGCCACCCGCGGCGGTGTGAGTAAATCCGTCACCCAAAGCGGCCGGTACGCCGGTAGCCCAATCATGCCCCTCTCCCAACACAACAAAACTCAAGTCCACACACGTAAGATCGACACCTACGCCCGTAGAATCGAAACTCTAGAAAAGCAACTTTCCGAGCTCACAGCTTCCTTGAAATAAATCAAGGCTTCTGCGATGGGTAAAGGGTGCTTAAGATCTATTATAAAAAAGCTAAGGATGAAGAAATCCAGCAACTAACTGAGGTGCGCGATGGATGCTGGATCCACGTTGATGAGGCGACCACCTCAGATCTAGAAGAACTAGCGCGCCTGACCAAAATCGACTACGCCGACCTTCTCGACTGCCTCGACAAATATGAGATTCCCCGCATCGAGAGAAGCAACAACAACCTCCTCATCTTCACCCGTTACCCCACCGACCAAGAAATAGGCCTCTACACCTCCACCCTCACCCTCATCCTAGCTAGCCACTATTTCATCACCGTCAGCCCCCACCGCTCTCTCCTTGTCAAAAACTTCCTTACGCAAAAAAACAAGTTCTCAACCTTGCAAAGCACGAAACTACTCATCCTGATTCTCATGAAAATCAACCACGAGTTTACTGGACAAATCAGACGCGTACGCTACAACGTCCTCTCTGCAGAAAAAGAAATGGTCCATGTAGAAAGCGACGACATCACATCCCTAACAAAAAATGAAGAGGTCTTGAATCAATACCTCTCAAGTTTAGTTCCTACCCGCTCGGTCCTCGAAGGGATCCATAGCGGTAGGTTTACAAGCCTGTATGAAAAAGAACAAGTGCTGATCGAAGATTGCCTCAACTCGATACGCCAGTCCGAAGAGCTCTGCGATATCGTCTTAAAATCGATCCGCTCCCTTCGCGATGCCTACCAGATCATCTTTGCCAATAACCTGCACAAAACCATCAAGCTCCTCACCTCACTCACGATCATCCTCAGTATCCCCACCATGATCGCAAGCGTCTACGGCATGAACGTCAACCTACCGCTCGCGAAAAACACCTTTGCTTTCGGTATCGTGATGAGCTTCACCGCCGTTCTCTCCGTCTTCGGCCTATGGATCTTCCGCAAAAAGGGCTGGTTATGAAACTCGCTCTAATTTTGCATAAGAATAACGAAAATTGAATTGGTCGATATACTGATTCAATTCATCTTTTTGGTCCTCTGTCAAATCCCTTTGCCCAAGATGTTTTATCCGACGAGTATTATTCTCTAATTGTATAAGTTCTGCTATATTCCTTCTAATTTCAAATATCGCATCACCGAATTCCTTTGCATCAATCTTTTGTTTCGAAGTATCCGCTTCAAATACATGTACCTGAACCTGAACCTTATCTGCAAAAGTTACAGAACTTGCCATATTGCTCCTTTTTTTAAGAAAATGCGCCGAATATACTATCACACCCACAAAAAAAGAGGCGCTAAATCAGCACCTCTTTAATATCTACCACATGAAAGCTGTAATTAGTCCTGCGTCAAATCTTCTCCCCAAACCTCTTGGAATTTCCCAATTGCTTGCGCAAGAAGACCACTCAAATCATCTGAGAGATCTTCCATTCTTAGGAAGCCTTGTAGTCTTTCGGCAATTACCCTTTTCTTCGTAGGCATTGTACGCGTGGTCCATCTCATTGCCTCATTGATTTGCAACCGGATTTGTCCTTCATCAATTGCAGAAGCAGCACCAGCAGCTGCATCTGCTGTAGCGGCTGCAGGAACCTTAGGACCAGCGGCAACGGCCTTTTTAGGAGCTCCCTTTGGACGAGCTGCACCTTGTCCCTTAGCTGCAGCCTTAACAGGTCTTTTCGGCAATCCCCTCTTAGGAGCAGCATCAGCTGAAGCAGGAGTCTGTGGAGCATCAGCTTTAGGTGCTGCTGCTCTGGTTGTGTCCATTTTATCCTGCATGTCATAAACACTTTGTACATACATTGGAGGAGCACCTTGAGTACCGCCTTCACCATCTGAGCCGGAGGCTGAGCCGGTGGAGGAAGGGCTTTTATCTTGTTGCATCGCAGCAAGTTCAGCTTGGTCTGCATCTCTCATTGCACTAATCGTATTTCTAAAATCAGCAACGCGAGTAGAAGATGTTCGCTCCAACGCAGCTAGCAACTGCTCTGCACGTGCAAATTCACCCGCTACTATGTTGGCCTCAACGCTTTCCTCTAATACGGTGACGTCTGCTGTTGGAGCAGCCGCGGCTGGAGCTACTTCAGCTGAAGCAGGAGGCTGTGCTTCAGCAACAGGAGCTGGAGCTTCTGCGGCTGGAGCTGGGGGCAACGCTACAGCTGCGGCAGCAGCAGGAGCTATAACAACCTCTGGTTGACTCTCCACACGCTCCAATCTTGATTCAGAACGAGATCGAAATGCTCTTTGATGACCTTCTTGGTCTTCTTCTCTTGCTGCTCGAAGCATTTCTGTAAACCCAGCAACATTTGTAGAATCTGTTTTAGACAGTTGCCCAAGAAACGCGTCTGCATCAGCGAATTTCAGCGCTCCAATCGCATCTAAAACTCGACTCTCTAATGCAGGTACATCTACTTCTGGAGCAGCCGCAGCGGCAGCTGGAGGCAGAACTGCTGCAGGAGCCGGCGCTTCTTCAGCTGGAGCGGCAGCCAGAGGCAATGCCGCTGCTGCTGCGCCGGAAGCTGGAGCTCCACCTGATACTTTTAGAACTTGCGCAGTAAGAGTTTCGTCTTTTCCAAGCTTAAAGCCTTGAATTTGGGCATGAAGCTGAGCAACAAATGCAGCATTGGCACCATGAAGCTGTTCAATCATCCCCTCAGCAGCTTTCCAATTGCCAGTTACAAGGAGTTTTTGCAGTCTAGCTTCAACGGCTGCCCTACGTTGGTCTAGAAGATCGGTTAGGACTAGATTGTCTTCTAAATGTGTAAAGTCCTTAGAAGTGAATTGGGTAAAGAGCTGCTCCAAAAGAATTAGGTCATTATTGTCAGGATCTTGGAAAAAGTCCAACATCAGCGCTTTATAGTCAGCTTTACCCTTCCTACTAAGCTCATCAAATCTGGATACCGTAACCATTCGCGGCTCTCCTTCAGGAGAAGGGGGTCTAGCTGCTCTGGCAGCAGCTTCTGCTTTAGGTGCCGCTGCAGCAGCGGCGGCGCTGCCTCCTTTAGGAGCGGGTTTGTACGCTTCAAAACGCTGTCGAGCTGCTTCGATATCAGCTTTGATAGGCTTAAGTCTAATCGCTTGGACCTCTAGTGCCTCTAAATGATCTTCTCTATTTCCAGTACCTTCTTTCAAGCCTTTGAGAGCATTTAGTACCTTGGTATAGGCTTTGACATCTTTGGCGCTAAGGGCCTCTATTTTTTTAAGAGCAGGCACGAGCGCTAGTGCCCCTTCTAAATCTGAGGCGGCCTCAGGTGCGCACGAAGTAATGGCTGCATGGATCTTGCTTTTGGCTTCCGCTACTTTTGCATCGTATTGCTCTGATAACTCTTGGTATTGCGCAAGTGCATTTCTTTGAGGTTTGGCAGCACTTGCATTCGCTAGTGCTTCTTTTGCGGCTGCAAAATCATTAGAGTCTAGAGCTTGGTCTGCATCAAAGAGGTAACCACCTGCTTCTGTATCTCTTTCTGCCTGCTCAGCTATGGCGGCTTTAGCTGCATCAATCTGAGTTCCCAACGTCACGACGTCCACATCGGTTTGGATTTCAAAGGCTCGATCAGCCAATATTTCTGAAGCGCCATCCAGATCGTCATCGTCAAATTTCGCTTGCGCTTGTGCCAGTTGAGCTCTTTGATGAGCTTCGATGACTGAGAGAATGCCTTCATCAAATAGGCCTTGCAAATGCTCTACGCGACCAGGCTAGTACCCAATGCTTCTTGAATCGCAGCGAGTTCTGCTCCGATATCTGTTTGCTCTCTACGAGATTGACTTGAACTTAAAAAACCACTACTTGCAGCCATTATTCCTCCAATTAATTAGAAATTTTTAACAAATCGGGGACGATTTTATCACAGCTTGAGGTTTTTTGTCTCAGTCAATGTGGATCAAGATTTTTTTTGCAACTCGGCAAAAATGATTTTGGTGGGAACGCGAAGAGGGGTCTCCTCTCTATCAAGACGGGTGGAAAATGTATTTTGCATGAAGGCCTCGAGCTCTTCATGGCTCTGAAACTCTGCAAAGTGCCGCTCTGGGGCGCAGTAAATAATTTTATACCCAAGTTCTGTCGCCATTGAATAAAACTCTTGCATCTCCATAAAGGCATGGGTCCCTTCTGCAATGGTATCAAACCCACATTGGGTGGGATAGAAGGCTAGGATGAGCCTATCTCCTTCTTGCATAGTCTCTGCGCTAACAGCAAGAAATTCTTTGACGTCTTGGGGTAAGAACCCGTCTGGGGATGCGTTTTGCTTTTGGTAGGTAGCCTGGCTCCATAAATATTCTATTTGAGATTTGTAAGAACATTTTGCAAATGCCAAATTACAAGATAAAACAATACTTAATAATACTAATTTGTTCATGGTTATATTATTGAGCCTTTTTGTTATAATATCAACATGCAAAACAAAATTGATTACTATTTACATAAAGTTTTTACACCGCCGTTTTACCACAGGCAGTATGAAAAAGACCTGCCTCAGGATAAGACAAGCGATAGCTATTTGGAAATTGCAAAAAGAAGCGCTCACATTGCCCTCCCCTTTTTGAGTTTGTATCAGCCCGTTGGTAGAGCTCTATCGCTTAGCATGGGCAGTGTGCGTGTGCTTTCAAGCGGTGTAGGTGTAGTCTCTGCAAATAGTCTTCAGGAAAGTGCACAACAAGTGCTCCAAGTGGGTCTCGCCATTTTGGCACTTAGCGGCACGTTATATAACTTTACTCTCGGTCTTTATCTCACGACGGGGGCTGATCTCACCGCGAACTTGGTAAAGATTTTAGAACGCCTCTATCAGCTTCAATACAAAGAGGCTGGCGAAGAGCTTTTACAGGCTCTATCGAGTGGGATTTACCTTGCCATCATGATGACAGGATCTTTAGAGATCGTACTGGCCTCTCTGCTTATTCAAGCTTTTGTCTCCTTTATCCAAGCAAGAGAGGAATGGAGCCAGGGACGCATGCCAGAGGCCTTAGCTAAGACGTTGATGGGTATGATCCGCTTATATCAGGGACAGCAGCAAATAGGGATCATTCAGCGCAGAAATGACTTAAGAAGGCAATACGCTACCTTTGTAAAACGGATCCAAGAGGGGCGCAAAGTTGACCACCTCTACGACCAGCCCATTGTACTTGGCGGCGAGCCCCAAGACATGAAAAGACACCCCTTAGAGCATCTCGATGCGCGAATGAAAGCAAACAGGGCTCTTTTAGAAGATGCCGATGGGCAGCAGCACGATTTTGGTTCCCACTTCTATGGCTATGGCAAGCAAAAGGTCAAAGGGATGAACATCACCTTCCGCGAGGAAGGGGGTCACACCACTCTCGAGTTCAAGGTCAATCACGCTTTCCGCGATCGCCTTCAGGGAATTATCGATGATCTAACAAATGCTTCCGAAAAAGATTTAAGCGATTTGCTCCACATGTACGGCTCGCATGTAGAAGGGATCTCTATCCAACAAAGGAGAGTTGCTGCCGATGATGCTTGGTGGATGACTCCTGAAGTGGATGCAGCACATGAGATCTACCTCAAAGGTCTTGGGAAAATCTCGATTGGCGCTTCTAAAGACGTTGTCAACCTTTATGACCGGGTAACAGTACAAGTCGATGAGGGGAAAAACCTCTATGATTTTCACGAGGCTCTCTCCTTTCTGAATCTCGATGATGCTCTAAAAGTATCTGCTCAGGAAGATGTAGATCGGATGAAAATGGGACACCTCTTTCGAATGTTCGCCACTAAGGAAGCGACCCTCTTTGAAAGGAGCGATCCCTTCTTTGATCTACCTCTAAACGAATTCAAGCAAGAAATCCTAAAGCGCTCCCCGGGAATGGCAGGGGTCTTTGATCAGTGGCTCTCAAAAATGGAACTAAGAGAAACTCTGCCCGGCAAGATGCGCTGGGCCGTAGATGGCTTAAGTGATGAGATCCAAAAAAATGGGGCCAAAGGCCTTACTGCCGCTGTGATGGGAGATTGGTGGTGGGGAGATAATGCTGATGAATCCCTCTACAGACGAGTCGCTTCGATGTTGAAGATGGGAATGATCTCACATGAAACGCGAGATCGTAACGATTACGGAGAAAATGGTCTAGGTTGGGGGATGGATTACTATTCTGGTGGAGCCGATAGTGTCTTTACCCAAATAGTCACGACAAACAATGAAAGCTTCGATGAATATATGTACCAGAGTCCCGCCCGGTTTACCTTCTCCCCTAAAGCCTTAGAAATGGGAACCTATCAATACCACTCTGACAATTTTGGCAACCGCAACTTCGATGCAACCGATGATTTATTTTGGTTTCAAGATGATTACCTCAAAAGGAACAACATTCTCGATTTCACCACTGTCGAAAGACTAAATTTCTTTGGAGACAATGAGGTGATGTTCAAGGACCGAATTCCACCTGAGTATTTTACAGGCATTGTCGTCCAAGACGAAGAAACGCGCCAAGGCCTTCTCGCCTACCTGCGAGAGAAAGAAATCATCCAAAAAGACGCGCAAGGAAGGGAAACCATCCTCTCACGCATAGCAGAAGATTTCATCTATGTGGGCAACACCATCAAAGACCAAATGTTTGCTTAAGCAATATTTTCTTGAGGGGGGTATATCCCACAATCAACCAGTTCTAATAAGCGAAGAGCTGCATGGCTCGGAGTACGCTCTCCTGATTCCCAAGCTTGAACAGTTTTGATGCTCACATTTAAGATTTTTGCAAACACGCTTTGAGAGTAATTTTTTTTCTTGCGAATCCTTTTTACATCTTTAGCAGAATACGCAGCGGGGGGTTCTGGTAATTGGATCATTTCAGATCGGAGAGTGAGCTTTCCTTTTTTATACTCAAGAACATCTTCCAATCCTTCTTTTAAATCGTCAAAAATATTTCCCATGACTCACCTTCTTTTTATAGCTTCTGCAAAACTTTTTAATTCTTTTTTCTCTTCGAAAGAGAAGTTCTCTTTTTCATTTTTTGGATACAGAAGGAGAAGAAAAATCTCCTCGTTCTTATCATCATTCAAATAGCAAATCCTAAATCCACCTCTTTTCCCTTTAGATGATGATTTCAGCCTTACCTTACGGATGCCCCCAGTTCCAGGAATTAAATCACCCACTTCTGGATTTTCTACTAGTTCCCTTTTAAATTTTTCAAAATCCTCTTTAAGGAGTTTTCTAGCTTTTAGAAGTCTATTAACCTCTTTTGTGAAGATCCTGGCCTCTGTAAGTCTCTTTTCTTGCATTATACCACACAGTAGGATAGTTTTCAAACGCAATATTTTAAAGTTATAACTAATTCATTTCCAGGCATTTTGATACCGAGCAGCAGCAATAGACACAAAATATTCTGTCTAAACAACCATCAGAGATGGGTTTTCGATAAAGAACTGGAGCGTAGCTGAGAACTTGACTGCATCGACACCGTTGATGACTCTGTGCTCCGAGGCGAAAGTAAAGGAGATTGTTTTGCCCGCTGTGATCTGGCCGTTCTCTTGAATTATTTCATGTATTCTGCAATCATTTTAAATCGAATTTAACGGAGGTATCATGTGGGACGTAAAGTAGAAATGGATAAAGTATCTGCTCCGAAGCAAGAGCTTCTTCCGAAAGATGATAAGCCTGGACAAAAAAGAACAATAGACAAAGTACATGCATGCGTCAATGCTACCGGTATTTTTTCTGTTCAGGGTTAATAAGTGTATTTTATTGGAGCTATTCCTCCGATCCATGTGATGCATTTGCTTATGAAGTTGAGGCAGTTGGTGTTTTGGTTAGCATGGGCTTAAGTTTTTCTGGGTGTGTTTTGGGATATAAGGATTTAAGTCGATCCAATGTCCAGCCAATAAATGTCTAAACGACCATCAGAGATGGGTTTTCGATGAAGAGCTGCAGGGTAGCTAGGAACTTGGCGGCGTCGACGCCGTCGATCACACGGTGATCGGAGGCGAGGGTAAAGGCCATCGTTTTGCCGGCAGTGATTTGACCGCTTCTGACGACGGGTTTTTCTTGGATACCGCCGATGGCAAGGATCGCTGCTTGGGGCGGATTGATCACGGCGATGAAGTCGCGCACGCCAAACATACCGAGATTGGAGATGGTGAACGAGCCTCCGGTAAATTCTTCGGGAGCAAGTTTGCCATCACGGGCTTTTTTGGCAAGACTTCGCACTTCTGATGATATTTCTACCAAGTTTTTGTAATCAGCATGGCGAACAATGGGTGTGATGAGCCCATCGGGAATACTCACGCCGATGGCGATGTCGATCGTTTTATAGCGGACGAGGGTGTTATTGACGGTATTGAAGCCGCTGTTGATTTCGGGATGCTTTTTTAAGGACAGGGCCGTGGCGCGGACGATCAGGTCGTTGAAGGTAACGCGCAGGCCTCCCGCTTTAAACTGCTCACGCAGTTTGATCATGGGCTCGGCATCCATTTCTTGAGCGACATAGAAATGCGGAATGAAGGTTTTGGACTCTTGCAAGCGCCGTCCAATCACTTTGCGCATCTGAGTCAGGGGTTCTTCTTCATAAGAGCCGGGAGCGAGGGTGGGTTTTTTGTGTGCAAAGCTAACTAGCCCCTCTTGAGCACCAGTTGCAAGGTCTTTACTTGTGATACGACCTCGTGGCCCAGACCCTTTGATGGAGGAGAGATCGATCCCCTTCTCCTGAGCGAGTTTGCGAGCTAAGGGCGATGCTGGGATCCGTCCTTTGATGGGCTTGGTTGACCCTTCAAAGGTATAGCCTTCTAGTGGTGGGGGTGGGGCAAAAGCGGGCTGCTGCATCGCGCCGCCGATAGGGGCAGTGGCTGCGGCTGGGGCTTCTTCCTTTGCTTCTCCCTCTTTAGAGGGAGCTTCTTCCTTAGGAGCGGGGGCTTTCTCCCCTTCTGGCTCGTAACCCTCGATACTCTCGTCTGCCGATTCTGTGAAAATGGCAATGGCATGGTTGACACGCACTTCTCCCCCTTCGGGAACGAGGATTTTACGTATGTAGCCCTCATCTAAGGCATTGTGTTCGACAGTCGCTTTGTCAGTTGCCACTTCCATAAGAACGTCGCCAGAGGCCACGTGGTCTCCTTCTTTGACATGCCACTTGGCAATAGTTCCCTCTTCCATGGTGGGGGAAAGTTTGGGCATGGTCAGGGTAAAAGGCATCTTATCGTTTCTCCAACACTTTTTGGATCGCAGTAATGATCCGCTCTTTTGTAGGCATAGTCTCTTTTTCTAGCACTTTGGAATAGGGCATTGGCGTTTCTCTTTGGCAGACTCTTTCAATTGGTGCATCGAGGAAATCAAAGCAGTGCTCTTGGATCTGGAAGCCAACTTCTGCAGCGATACCGCTAAAGATATGTCCCTCTTCAACGAGGACGCATCTGTTTGTTTTGCGCACCGACTCTGCAACTGTTGGCAGGTCGAGGGGTCTGATCGTACGCAGGTCTATGAGCTCTACTTCGACTCCCTTTTTGGCTAGTTCATCAGCCGCTTCTTTGCACAGATCAACCATCCGGCTATGAGAGACGAGAGTGACATGACTCCCCTCTTGCAAAATGTTTGCTTTGCCAATCGGGACGGTATATTCCTCTACGGGGATTTCCATCTGCAGATTGTACGAAAGCTCGCACTCTAAAAAGAGAACTGGGTTGTTATCGCGGATAGCGGACTTAAGTAGTCCCTTGGCGTCATAAGCGTTGCTTGGAGCGATGATGATGAGACCTGGAAGGTTACCGTAAAGGGCTTCAACGCAATGTGAGTGTTGGGATGAGACTTGAGCTGCAGCGCCGTTGGGCCCGCGGAAAACCATCGGGACTTTATACCGGTTGCCCGACATGTAATGCATTTTGATCGCATTTGAAATGATCTGATCGCAACCAACGAATGAGAAGTTAAAGCTCATGAATTCAACAACAGGTCTTAGTCCGCACATGGCAGCGCCGACAGCAAGGCCGGTAAAGCCCAGCTCTGAGATGGGTGTATCAATAATTCGATCAGGGCCCCATTTATCAAGCATCCCTTTTGTGATTTTATAAGCGCCATTGTACTCGGCGACCTCTTCACCAAGGATAAAAACTCGCTCATCTCTTGTCATCTCTTCATCGAGAGCTTGGCGGATGGCTTCGCGTATGTCTATAGTTTGATTATTTGGCAAAAACGTCCTCTTCTAAATGTATGGGGTCTGGCCATGGGGCTTCATCTGCATGCTTCATCGCCTCGACCATCTCTTCCTTTAGTTGTTTATCTAGTGCTTTGAACACATCTTCCGAAATCATATTGTGTGTGGTCAGAATTTTGAGCATGATGTTGATCGGATCGCGTTCCATGCACTTAATTAAATTTTCTTTAGAGCGATAGAGGCCTGGGTCGGAGACCGAGTGGCCTTTAAATCGTTCGGTAAAAACTTCAACAAGAACAGGCCTGGAGGTTTCTTTCACTTCATTGAAAATGTGCTGGAAACCGGCATAGCAGTTAAAAAAATCCATTCCGTCCAAGGAGTATGCTTTCATCGCATAACCAGGGGCTTTGCTCTCGGCAATGGGTTGGACACAGACAGCTCGATCAACATGTGTTCCCATTCCCCACTCGTTGTTCTCAATCACGTAGATGCAGGGCAAATCCCAAAGGGAAGCAATATTCAAAGATTCGTGAAAAGCTCCTTGGACGACAGCACCGTCTCCAAGAAAGCAGACGGCAACATCTTTTTGCTTCACGTCAACATTGGGGAAATTTTTCTTATATTTATTGGCAAAGGCAGCGCCGGTCGCAATAGGAATTTGCCCGCCAACAATTCCGATGCCACCGAGGAGATTTTCTGTAAAAAAGTGCATTGAGCCGCCTCTACCCATCGCATTGCCACTAGCTTTTCCATAGAGCTCATCCATCAGTTCTGTAGGGGTGGCCCCGAGCAATAGAGCTAAGGCATGACAGCGATAAGAGGTGATCCACCACTGATCGACCCCCATTACGCCGACAGCAGCTGTTTGCACAGCTTCCTGGCCGATATACGAATGGAAGAAACCGCCGACTTTCCCTTGCAGGTAGGCAGCTTCCGCTCGCGTCTCAAAATTGCGAATGAGAAGCGTCTGTTTTAGATACTCCAAGAGCTTTTCTTTTCCGAGCTCTTTGATCACTTTTTCCAGGTCATGCGAAAAGATATTCGGCTGTTGTTTTTTCTCTTTCGTCATAATCTCACGTTAAAAAATTCATCTAAATGATGCAAGGAATTAAGGAGATGTTTATTAATTAAATTTCCCCGATCTTCGGCCCTTTTGGATCGAATCTTAGAGAAAGCAATTAATCAACGTCCTCCTAAAAGCTGGGTCCTTGCACAGTTTGGCCTGTCTGCGGAATCAAGTTCGGATTATTCGTGACAGGCACGCCTCGCAGGTCATCATCAGAATGAGCCTGGAAACAACCGGTAAGGGCCAGACTAGTTAGTGCAAAACAAATTAGGGTTTTCATGCCTTCAGGATACCGCTTTTAGGACTTTTTTTTCTCGTTTTTTCTTCGGGTACAGTGTGATGTACTCTTGGTAGGGGCGACTCTCGTAGAGCTTCATATGGGCAAACTGGGTTAAATAATTTTGCGCAATCTCTTTACTTTTCATCGCAACTGCATTTTCTTGGTGCCGCAAATTCGCATCGTTTGTGAAATTAAATGAGCCCGTCCAAACCGTATGATCGCCAAAGACACAAAATTTATCGTGCATGAGTGCTTTGCGCCGGCGAGCCCCCATCCGGATCCCCTGATCCCAGACAAAAAGTGGGATCTTCGCCTCCAAAAGGCGATGGATCGAAGATTGCACCTTCACAGAAAAAGGGTCGACAAGCACTTCTACAGCCACTTTTCTCTGCCTAGCCCTTTCTAAGGCCTTAGCGATTCCCATGTGCGTCATCGAGTAAATCGCAATCTTGATAGATTTGTTTTCCCCATCAATCAGGTCTATGATCCGCTCTGCTAGTTGATCTTTTGGAGAAAAATAGACTTTGCAATCGGCCATGTGGCCGAAGGCAAAAACGGGAAGCAAGAGAAATAAGAATCTTTTCAACATTTGCACCAAATTTGACAAGACTTTATCATGAAACACAACTTTATGAAAAGACCCATTTATTACGACACAGAGACTACAGGAATCAACGCCCAAAGAGACCGGATCATCGAGCTTGGCGCTTATGACCCGATCGAAAAGCGTTCCTTTTGCGAGTTTATTAAACCAGGCATTCCCATCCCAAAGGAAGCAACCGCTGTCCACCACATCACTGATGAGATGGTAAAAGAGGCTGGCTCTTTTGAGGATGTGGGAAAGGCTTTTGCCGAGTTTTGCCCAGAAAATACCGTCCTTATTGCTCACAACAACGATGGCTTTGATAAACACTTCATTGAAGCTGAGTATGAGCGCAATGGCCTTGTCCTTCCTGAATGGGAGTACCTCGACACTCTTAAATGGGCGAGGCGCTACCGCCCCGATTTGCCTAGACATTCGCTACAACATCTGCGCGAGGCCTATGGCATCACTGCAAATAACGCTCACAGAGCCTTAGACGATGTGATGGTTCTCTATGATGTTTTCTCTAGAATGATTGATGACCTCTCCATTGAAAAAGTAATGGAATTGTTGGCCGTTTCTAAAAATGTAGACCGCATGCCTTTTGGCAAGCACCAGGGCAAATCCCTCGCGAAAGTCCCTAAAAACTATGTGTCTTGGTTAAAAGATAGTGGCGCTTTTGATAAGCCCCAGAACAAAGAACTCAAAGAGAGTTTTGAGAAGATCGGCGCTATTTAAACTCTCTCCCCGTTCGATTCTCGTGCACAGCCTCCCCTTCTGCTCCTGCTTGTAACCTGTGGCAGAATAGGACAATTAAGCCTAGCGCATAAACACTAACAATTTCTCATGTAACCATCAAAGAAGATGAATCTTCTGGTTGGAGCAGATCCTTAACAGCTGTATCGAGCCCAGTATAGTGATTCGGTAAAGGGGTAAAAAATCAAAACCATCTTTTAGCGTTACATTCGTAATGAGAATTACCTTTTTTGTATTATTCAAAAAACCAAATCAAAAACTGGATTATGAGAAATCTTTAAGACGCCAGTATATAGGGAGTTAGACCGGCTGGGTAGCCTTTTTGGGATTGAACATCGCTTCCCACATAGCACGGAATTGGGGACAAGTCTCGAGGAGCTCGTCTTTGGTCCCTTCCGCGATTTTCTCACCGTCTTCGAGGAAGATAATGCGATCTGCGTGTTCGATGGTAGCTAAGCGGTGGGCAATGATGATTTGAGTCACCTCTCCATGCAGCTCAGAGATCGCTTTTTTGATCCGATTCTCACTGAGGGCATCGAGAGCGGAGGTCGCTTCATCGAGGATGAGGATGGGGGCGTCCTTAACAAGGGCTCTGGCAATTGCGAGGCGCTGTTGCTGGCCACCTGAGAGGTTTTGTCCAGCTTCTGCGAGCATGGTGTTATATTTTTCAGGGAGCTTTAGGATAAACTCATCAGCGTGGGCTCTTCTGGCAGCAGTTTCGATCTCTTCAGGGGGAAAATCGAGCCCATAGGCGATATTAGCAGCTATTGTATCGCTAAAGAGGAAAGGTTTTTGTGAAACGAATGAAATGGTCTCACGCAAAGATTTCTGGGTATATTCTGTCACAGGGATGCCGTCGATCCGGATCGCTCCTTTTTCCACGTCGTAGAGTCTTGGCATAAGCTGCACGATGGTCGATTTTCCTGCACCTGTTGGACCAACAATGGCTACTGTTTCCCCTTTGCGGACGGTGAAGCTCAAATTCTTTAAAATCCAGGCATCGTTATAGCGGAACCATACTTTGTCAAATTCGATTGAGTCTTTGAATTCTTGGAGCTGAGTGGCCCCCTTTTTGTCTTCGATATGGGGACGAATATCAAGCACTTCAAACATCCGCTCACCGGCGACAATGCCTCTTTGAATATTGGCGTTTTCTTCAGCAAATTTTTTCACAGGCTCGTAGGCAAGATGAAGGAGTCCGCAGAAAACGATGAGTTGGGAAAGTGGCATCGCTAATGTGTATAAACCGAAGAGGACTACAATGGCCAAACAAAGGGTAGTGATCGCATGAAGGATAGGTCTTGTGAGAAGGCCATATTTCGCTGTCTTGCTCTCAAGAACTGCCATCCGATCATTTTGTTCTTTGTATTTTTTAAGTGAAAACCCTTCCATCGAGAAGATTTTTACGGTTTGAATTCCTGCTAGAAAGTCGATGAGAACGGATGCAAAGCTTTCTTGGTTTCGCTGGAGTTGACGGGTGACTCTTTTCACACGTTTGGCAAAGAAGACGATGGGAATAATGATGAGAGGTACACCAACTACGATTACAAGGGATAGCTTCCAAGAGAGCCAAAAGCACATCACAAGACACGAAACGATTGTGAATGGCGACTGAAGATAATTTGTGAGAATCGAGTTAATAGAGAGGGAAATCTGAGCTGCATCTCCGACAACCCGAGAAGAGAGTGTCCCGATGTTGTACTGTTGATAAAAGCTCATCGGAAGAGACTGGATATGTTCAAAATAGTATTGCCTAAGATCTCTACTGACCCGGATGGCGAGAAGTTGGGTTGTATAACGACTGGCAAAGAGCCAAACGGCCTTGAAAACGGCCACACAAATGAGCATACCAACAAGGGCTACAAAATTGCTTGAGATCTCGAATTTTTTTCTGGCTTTGTTAAGGAGCCAATTAAGAGGGTTGATCTCTTTTTTGTTAGCCAAATAGGCAGCAGCGTCCTGTTTGGTGATTTCTCCGGTATTTTTCGTGTCAATTTCAGACCACTGACTTTGTACGTCGTTCAAACTAACTGATGTCTGAGAAAGTTTGTCTTCGCTTTTTTCAGTTCCAAAGAGAGTGAAGAAATCAGTTCCAGAGTTCGACATAATGCCAAGGGCAAACATCTCCATCTGCGAAGCGACGGTAAGAGCTATAAGAGTGAGCAATGTGGCAATCAATAATGATAAATGCCTACGACTGCGGATAGCTAATTTTAAAAGCAATTTCATCTTGAGAGCTTTTATACACTAAAGACATCTTCTAATCTAGAGGAAACTCTGACTAATTGCTCTGGTCGATCTGAAATTCGCCGATTTTACGGAATTTTTGATACCGCTCCTCAACTAGCACTTTGAGCGGTTTTTTTATAAGCTCTTTGCGAGCGGTAATGACATAATCTCTGACGCTTTGGTAGATAGCTTCAGGATCATAATGAGCGCCTCCTTGAGGTTCATCGATGATGTCATCGATAACTCCAAGAGGCATAAGCTGCTCAGCGTGTAATTTAAGGACTCGAGCTGCGGTTTCTTTTTTCGCGCTATCTTTCCAGAGGATGGAAGCGCAGCCTTCGGGAGAAATAACGGAATAATAGGCATGTTCGAGCATAACGACTCGATCTCCCACGCCAATACCAAGGGCACCTCCTGAGCAGCCTTCTCCAATAAGAAGGACGATGATCGGTGTGGGTAGTTGGGACATTTCCATGAGATTCTTCGCAATAGCCCATCCCTGCCCTCGCTCTTCGGCAGCTAAGCCTGCAAAAGCACCGGGGGTATCGAGTAATGTGAGTACGGGCAAACGAAATTTTGCAGCAAGCTGCATGCAACGCAGAGCTTTGCGGTAGCCCTCAGGATGAGGCATACCAAAGTTACGCTCAATTCGACTTTCTGTATCACAGCCTTTTTCCTGTGCGATGAGCATGAACTTCTCACCACCGATTTTACAAAAACCACAAATGATCGCGCTGTCATCGCGGAAATTACGATCTCCGTGGATTTCGGTGAACTCTTCGCAAAGGTGCTTGATGTAATCGACAGAACGGGGGCGCTTAGGATGTCTTGAAATCTCGACTCGCTGCCAAGGAGTCAGCTCAGAATAAACTTTGTTTTTTAGGGCATCGAGCTTCCCTTCCAAGGAAGTAATCTCATCATCTGACCAGAGCTGATTGCTCTTGTTTTGATGCTTCACCTCACTTAGGGTCTTCTCGTATTCTTTGATCTGCTTTTCATGCTCTAACATTGACATTTGCGGCCTTAGCTCCACCTCAAAGTAGGAAGACTCTATTATGCTGAAAACGAGCTATTTTTTCAATCGAGTTATACCGAAATAAAATCAAAAATTGAATTTATTCCGATATGAAGTTTCAATTAACTCTCAGAGGTTGACATCGTTGAGGGCTCTTTCTCAATTAATTTTTTCATTTTTTTACCGGCAGTGAATTTGACGGCTGAACGTGCTGGAATCACGATAGGGACAGAGGCATTTTTTGGATTTCTTCCAATTTTTTGTTTACGTTGAACAATCTCAAAGACCCCGAAGTCTCTAAACTCTAAGCGATCACCAGTAGCTAAGTAATCGGTCATTCTATCAAGAAATGATTGGATTACGTTACGGACGTCATTAGGATGCAGTCCTAGCTCTTGAGATATCACCTGAATCAGTTTCTTCTTTGTGATCGTTGACATAGCCAATCTCCTGTGTTTTATCGATTTAGCCTCATTGTTGTGAGGAGACCAATTTCGAGCAAGTCTTTTTTTTGAAGAAGGAGAAAAATTAATTTTTTATAGAAATGAGGACTTTTTTCTTCTTGCCAGCGCCTAAAAGAAGGTATTCACCCTCAATGAGGTCATCGCTCTGAACCTGCATAGATGAATCAATGATTTTGTCGTTATTGATATAAGCCCCGCCATTTTTCAGCATCCGTCCTCCTTCGCCCTTACTAGAGAGAAGGCCCGACGTGGCGGCGAGCTCGGCATAGGTCCTGCCAAGGACATCTTCCTTTGATAAGCTTACATTGGGCATGTCTTTTGCAATTTCCCGTAGAACGTCAGCATCGAGTTTTGCTTGCTTGCCAGGAGCTGCGCCGCTAGTGACTTTGAGCGCTTTTTCAAGCCCCTCTTTTCCATGGACAATACGAGTGATTTCTTCAGCGAGGCGCTTTTGCGCAGAATTTGGAGTGTATCCCGGCTTTTGCATTTGCTCTTCTATCTCTGCAATTGCCTCTAAGTCCATGAAGGTGAGTTTTCGCATCATTGAAATGACGTCAACATCGGGTATGCGTATCAGATATTGGTAAAATTGATAAGGAGAGCATTTTTTTGCAGACAGCCAAATGGCTCCTTCTTCGGATTTTCCAAATTTTTTGCCATCACTACGGGTGAGCAGAGGCCAGGTCAGACCATAAACAGATCTTCCTGTTAGTCTTCTGGTCAAATCAATGCCAGCTGTGATGTTGCCCCATTGATCACTCCCCCCCATCTGCATAGAAACGTCGTACTGTGCATTTAGGTAGTAAAAATCGTAGGCTTGGATAAGTTGGTAGCTAAACTCGGTGAAGCTTATCCCCTCTTCAGACTGGAGCCTGGCTTTGACGCTTTCCTTCGAAAGCATAGCTCCCACGCGGAAGTGTTTCCCAACCTCTCGCATGAAATCAATCACGCCAAAATTTTGAAACCATTCATCGTTGTTTAAAATGAGGGGTCTTGGAAGATTTCCTTCAAAGTCAAGAATTTGCTCAAAGTGAAGCCGGATCGAGTGGACATTATTGAGGATGGTGTCAACATCGAGCAGAGGTCTTTCAATGCTTTTTCCTGAAGGGTCGCCGATCCGCCCTGTAGTACCACCAAGAACAATGACTGGGGTATGACCAAAGCGTTGAAAGTGGGCGAGCAAAATAATGCCAAATAAATTACCCAGATGCAAGCTGTCGGCCGTCGGATCAAAGCCCACATAGACTTTCATTGGCTTTTCGCACGACTTTGCAATTTCTTCGCTTGTTAGAGCGTCAATGCAGCTCCGCTCTTTTAAGTACTCGATTATATTCATTAGGGACAGTCTAACTCAAAGAGAGTCAATTCTCAAACTGAATTTTTTCAGCGATTTTAGAAATTTTCAGTGATACGGACGCTGCATTTTGATTTTCATCAAATAGAGAAATTTCTTTATCCTTTAGAGCAATGCGCCGATCTGCATGTCTTGAGATCCAACGGTGGATCTCGATCGATTTGCGGTCAATGGCCTCTCTGGTGATCTGCGTATCCATCGACTCAAGTCGTTTTTTCAATTTTTCTCTCGCCTTTTTCGTCTTGAGACTTTCTTCTACGAGTTCTTTTTTCTTGCCTTGTGATGAGGTCATTTCCTACACTCCTGGTAATCCCATAGGCTATCGCTGTAAACAGTTTTTTGCAAGGGGGTTGAAAAGAGGAATGTCATGTCACTGGAAGAAGCGAAAAGATCTGCCAGCATTAAAGCTTTAGAATTTGTTCAAGATGGCATGCATATTGGGCTGGGAACGGGCTCTACAGCTGCATTTTTTATTCAGCACCTCATTGAGAAATGCAAGCAGGGGCTCAAAGTTCAAGCAGTAGCCACTTCGAATGCCTCACAAGAAATGGCCAAAACTGGCGGCATTCCCCTCCTTGATATCAACACAATCAATGCACTTGATCTTACCGTAGATGGGGCAGATGAAATTGACCCACAAAAAAGACTCATCAAAGGGGCCGGCGGAGCACTCGTTCGAGAAAAAATCATCGCAGCCATGAGCAAAGAGATGATCGTCATTGCTGACGAGAGCAAGCTTGTAGAAAAGCTTGGCCTCCACCCGCTGCCTGTAGAGATCATCCCCTTCGGTGCAAAGGCTACACAAAAACACATTGAAGACAGTGGCCTTATAGGTTCTTGGCGAAAAAATGGCAGCGAGATGCAGTATTTAACTGACAATCAAAACTGGATTTTCGACATCCAATTCTCCTCTCCAATTGAGGATCCTGAAAGCCTTCAAAACACCCTTCTTTCTATTCCCGGCGTGGTAGATACAGGTTTTTTCTTCCATCTTGCAAAACGATGTGTTATTGGTAAGCAAGACGGAACTACTACCCTGATTAATTAAGAATGCAACTCGTACAGATCTACTTCAATAAAATTATGCAATCGCGTGCATACACTGTGATTATTCTCGGCAATGAGGAGAAGCAATTTGCGATCTATACCGATCCGCTTGTTGGTCGAAATCTTCAATGCTTGCTCACAGGAGAACCGCACCCACGCCCCTACACCCATAATCTTATCGACAGTATTTTTAAAGGGCTCGACGTCCGCCTCTCGCAAGTGGTGATCAATAACATCGAAGATACGATTTATTTCTCTAGGCTTTTCCTAGAGCAAACAATTGGGGATCAGACGCAGATCCTCGAGATCGATGCGCGTCCAAGCGACTGCCTTACACTTGCCCTCATGCATAACGCCCCCATCTTTGCCCACAAAGAGACCTTCTCGGCCGCCGTCCCCATCGAAGAATAGACAGTCCAGTATGTCGACAAGATACCGACATACTGGCTTGTTGACAAAAAACCAGTATGTCTACAAAATACAGACATACTGGATTAAGGTGGATTTATGAATATTATGGGGAAAATCCGGCAAAACGCTAAGACTGAAGAAGTTGACTATCTATTTTTGATGAACTGTTTGTCTTCATACCAGAATCCTAGGGATAAATTAACATCAATTTTAGAAGCACATCAGTTAATTAGAGTAAAAAAAGGTTTATATGTATTTGGAGAAGAATATCGAAAAAGACCCTACAGTCTCGAGGTCCTAGCGAATCTCATTTATGGACCTTCCTACATCTCATTCGAGTATGCGCTTTCCTATTACAATCTCATTCCAGAAGCAGTTCAACGAGTAACAAGTGCTTGTTCCAAACGAATCAAAAACTTTCACACTCCTGTAGGAGAATTTGTTTATTATTATATTTCTCCTCAAAAGCACCCTTCAGGAATTACTTTGAAATCGATTGATGAACACACTCATTTTCTAATTGCAACAAAAGAAAAAGCGCTTGCCGATTATTTGGCTCGTCTCAAGCCCTTTACTAGTCAAAACGATCTCAAGGCATACATAGTCGAGGGAATGAGAATTGATACAGAAGATCTGCTCAATTTCAACCCAGCTTTAGCTGAAGAAATTGCAAGTGCCTACAACAATAAAAATGTGAGTCTGTTATGCCAAATTCTCAAAAAATGAAAGCGCCTGAGGCACTCCTACAAATGCTTCAACGTTACGAATTAAATAGTCTGCAAGACTATAAAAACGCGATTAAAGAAATTGTTCAAGAAATTGCCCTTCTCGGATTATGGAGGGCAAAGTTTTTTGAAAAAGCTGCTTTTTATGGAGGCACAGCTCTAAGAATACTCCATCAATTGGACCGATTTTCTGAAGATCTTGATTTTTCACTACTCAATCCCAACCCTAATTTTGATCTGACTGAGTATGAAAAAGCGATCAAAGATGAACTCCAAAGTTTAGGTTTTACCGCCTTTGTGGAAAAGAAAAAAAAGTCAAAGCAAAGTGCTATTGATTCTGCTTTTATTAAAATCAACACGATAGAGCATCTTCTCCACGTAGGAATTCCTTCGGGAATCAAACAGAATATTCACCCAGAAGAAGTGATGAAAATTCGATTGGAAGTAGACACTGATCCCCCCGATGATGGGGCGAAAACTGAAACTGCTCTTCTTTTACTGCCCTCCCCTTTTTCTGTTAAAACACTCCGTTTAGAAGATTTGTTTGCCGGCAAAGTTCATGCAACACTATGCAGAGAGTGGAAAGGGCGAGTCAAGGGGAGAGACTGGTATGATTTAGTGTGGTTTGTTTCAAGAAACACGCCCTTAAACCTCAACTATCTTGAAGCAAGAATGCGTCAAAGCGGTTATTGGAATGAAAAATTATCTATGACCAGCGAGAATTTATTGAGCCTATTTGATCAAAAAATTGACACTCTGGATATTCAATCAGCTAAAAACGACATTATTAATTTTATCAAAGACTCCTCTCAAGTAGAGCTTTGGTCTAAAGAGTTTTTCAGACAAATAGCTGGAAAAATCCAATTCCAAGAATCTAGTACTTAACGTTGAATTTGTTTTCGGCGAGGGTGCGGATCGCATCGATAGCTTGCTCCGCGTCGGGGCCTGTGGCGTCGATTTGGATTTTTGCTCCCTTAGCGGCAGCGAGCATGAGGATGCCAAGTAAGGACTTGGCATTGACAGTGAGATCTTGATAAGTGAGGTTGATTTCAGCCTCATAATTTGCAGCACACTTGACGAGTTCTGTCGAGGGTCTAGTGTGCAACCCCTTTTCATTGATGACTACAAAGGTTTCTTTATTTTTTTGTTCCATAGCCTACAGTATATTTTCAAGCTGGGTTACGAGCCCATCAAATTGTTTGATCGTAGCCTCAACAGGCCCTTTCTGACGCATGTTTACTCCAGCATGGTCTAATAAGTCAAGAGGATAATGACTGCTCCCCGATGAGAGGAAGTTGAGATACTTCACGCGAGCGACATCGCCTTCTTGTGTTACTTTTTCAAAGAGGGCGTGAGCCGCACTGATTCCCGTCGCATACTGGTAGACGTAGAAATTGCTGTAAAAATGAGGAATACGAGCCCACTCGATATCGATTGCAGAATCGACGACCATATCGGGACCAAAATATTCTTGGTTGAGCTTTCGGTAGAGATCTTTGAGGAGACCAGGTGTTAAAGGGGTATCTTGCTCAGCAAGCCTATGTACTGTCAGCTCAAATTCAGCAAACATCGTCTGCCTGAAAAACGTAGCACGGATATCCTCGATTTTTTGGTTGATTAGGTAAGCTTTTTCAAGATCTGTGAGCTCTTGTTTCATCAAATGAGCAAACATCAATTCTTCGTTGAAGGTCGAGGCAACCTCGGCTAAGAAAATGGGATAGTGGCTGTATTGGTAGGGTTGGTGCTTATGACTCATGTAAGAGTGCATGCTGTGGCCTGCTTCATGAGCAAGCGTCATCAGATCGCGAAAGGCTCCATTAAAATTCATGAGGATGTAAGGCATGGTATCATAACTACCTGTTGAATAAGCCCCAGAGCGCTTGCGCAAGTTTTCATACCGGTCTACCCAGCGATCTTTTTCTAAGCCATTATGAAGTATATCTTGGTACTGCTTACCAAGAGGCGCAACAGACTCGATCACCATTTTCTCTGCCTGCTCATAATCGAATTGCATTTCTACTTTTTCGACCATAGGAACATAGACATCGTAAAGATGCAGCTCATCTACACCCAGAGCTTTTTTTCGCAGTTTCATGTAGCGATGCAAAACCGGGAGGTTTTCCTTTACCGTATCAATGAGATTAGTATAGACAGCTGTATCAATTTGATTTGGAAGTAGTGCCGCTTCTAAACAGGATGGGTAATTTCTCGAGCGCATGTTGAATGTATGCTTTTGCATGTGTCCGTTGAACAACTCACATATCGTATTCTCAAACCCTTCAAAAGAAGAGTGGAGGGCTTGAAAGGTATTTTTTCGGAGCACGCGATCGCGATCCATCATATACGTAGAATACTTGGCATGAGACAACTCACGTTCATTGCCTTGGCCATCGAGTACTTTCGGGAATTTTAGATCAGCGTTATTAAAGGCACTAAAAGCAGTGCCAGATGTCCCCAAAGCTTTTCCCGCCATAGAAAGAAGCCCTTCTTTATCTGAAGATAGGGTGTGAGGCTTCATACGGACAATGCGCTCGATATAGAAATGATACTCTTCTAGGAGGGGGTCTTTTAAATAGGCCTCTATCTTTTCACTTGGCAGAGCAAGAAGCTCCGGCTCTGCAAAAGAAAGCTCTAAGGCAAAATCGTGGTAGAGCGCGCTAATGATTGAGTTGGCTTTTTTATGCTCTTCGTGCCCTAAATCTTCATCGTAGCGCATGTGAGCATATGTGTAGAGACGAGACAGTTTTTGGTCGAAAGCGAGGCTAAGGTTAAGAAATTCCTTGAGAACTTGCCCGCCATCGCCTAATTTTCCTTTGAAAGCTGAAAGCTCGGGCCAATGAGGCTTTGATTGAGGTCTTCCTACCTGCTCGAGTTCGATTTTCCAGGCTTTGAGGTCCTTATAAAGAGCCTCAACATTCCACTTGTCATCTTGCGCAATAGCCGTCCTTTCCTGTGTCGCTTCAGCAGTCTCTGTCATGATTCCTCCGTTTTAACCCCTGATTGCTACCATATCTTGCTCCTACGCTACCTGCGGAAGGCATCTATTTCGCTTCCCTCTTCATCCGTATGTTCCCATACGGATTTCATCACGAATCGAGATAGCAGCTCTCCCTCACTAACGCCTAGGAGCAAGATATGGTAGCGATCAGGGGTTCAATTACGCCCATTATTCCAAAAAAAATTCACTTGTCAATCGATAAGTTTTAGCAATTTCATATCGAGATTGCTAAATTCTTGTCTTAAATACAGCCTTAACGTAGAATGGAGGCTCCCCTAATTGAATCTTGGAGTTTTTATGACACAAGCAACAGCAAAAAAAATCTCTATAAAGCCTCTAGGCAGCCGTGTAGTTGCACAGCGCACAGAGCAAGAGGAAACTACAAAAGGCGGAATCATCCTACCTGACTCTGCACAACAAAAACAAGAAACAGCCATAGTTGTCGCAATCGGCCCAGGATCCAAAACGAAAGAAGGGGAAGATATCCCTGTTCCCGTTTCTGTTGGTGATACCATTTTGATGGACAAGTACGCTGCACAAGAAGTGAACATCGATGATGAAGATTACATCATTGTTCGCTCTGAAGACATCATTGCAATTGTAGAAAACTAAGGAGATAACTCATGTCTGCAAAAGATATTAAATACAAAGAAGAAGCGCGGCAAAAGATCCTGAGAGGGGTCAAGGCGCTAGCATCTGCCGTAAAGGTAACTCTCGGCCCTAAGGGGCGCAACGTAGCCATCGATAAATCGTATGGCGCTCCTCACGTCACAAAAGACGGTGTTACTGTTGCAAAGGAAATCGAGCTTGAAGACAAGCACGAAAATATGGGCGCACAGATGGTCAAAGAAGTGGCTAACAAAACGGCTGACAAAGCAGGTGATGGAACCACAACTGCAACCGTTCTAGCTGAAGCGATCTATAGCGAGGGTCTTCGCAATGTCACAGCAGGCGCAAACCCAATGGGAATCAAGCGCGGTATTGAACAAGGCGTTAAAGCAATCACAAAAGAACTCGAAAAAATGTCGAACCCAATCAAAGACCATAAAGAAATCGCCCAAGTTGGAACGATTTCTTCAAATGGTGATACTGAGATCGGTGAAATCATTGCCAAAGCAATGGAACGCGTTGGAAACGACGGCACTGTAACTGTTGAAGAAGGCAAAGGCCTTGAAACTGTTCTTGATGTGGTAGAAGGAATGAATTTTGATAGAGGGTACCTCTCATCTTACTTCATGACCGACGCTGAGTCTCAAGAAGCCATCCTCGAAGACGCTTTTGTTCTTGTATATGAGAAGAAAATTTCTGTGATGAAAGACTTTCTTCCTGTTTTACAAGCTGCAGCCGAAAGTGGCCGCCCCCTTCTCATTATCGCTGAAGATATCGAAGGAGAAGCTCTCGCAACACTAGTAGTCAACCGATTGCGCGCTGGATTAAAAGTTTGTGCAGTTAAGGCTCCAGGCTTTGGAGACCGAAGAAAAGCGATGCTTGAAGATATTGCCGCTCTAACTGGTGGACAGTTCATCAGCGAAGAACTCGGCCTCAAGCTCGAAACAGTCACACTTGAGATGCTTGGTAAAGTCAAAAAAGCCATCATCAGCAAGGAAGAGACAACACTAGTTGAAGGTGCTGGCAAAAAAGAAGAGATCCAAGATCGGATTGCTCTTATTAAGCGCCAGATCGAAGACAGCTCTTCTGACTATGACAAAGAGAAGCTTCAAGAACGCTTAGCACGCATAGCTGGCGGCGTCGGCATCATCAGTGTCGGAGCAGCAACTGAAGTAGAAATGAAAGAGAAAAAAGACCGCGTCGACGATGCGTTGCATGCTACACGAGCAGCTGTTGAAGAAGGGATCCTACCAGGTGGTGGTGTAGCTCTAATTCGTTGCATTCCTGTTCTTGAGAAACTCGTTGCAAACGCTTCTGAAGACGAAAAAGTAGGCATCGAGATCCTAATGAAAGCCCTGAGCCATCCTCTGCGTCAGATCGCAGAAAATGCGGGTGAAGAAGGATCGATTGTCGTTCAAACAGTCTCTCAAATGAAAGACAAAGAAGGTTGGGACGCACAAAATAACGTCTATGGCGACATGATCAAAGCTGGGATCGTTGATCCTACGAAAGTGGTCCGCCTCACCATTCAACTTGCTTCATCGGTTGCAGCGCTTCTTCTTACCACAGAAGCCCTCATCACCGATGAAAAAGAAGACCAGCCAGCAGCCGCAGCGGCTCCTAGCATGGGTGGAATGGGCGGTATGGGCGGCATGGGTTATTAATCCCCTCCCTCAAACCTCTAACCAAGAAAAGCACCCCATACGGGGTGCTTTTTTTTTGCCTTCTTTTGGGACTTGCGCTATTTTCAGGAAAAAGACCCTTGGGAGGAACCATGCGCGCTATTGTCATTATACTCATCATCATCGCAGCTATCGCCGCGCTGCTCTTCTTTGGGTGGTCTCGCGCGCCCGATATGCTCGCAAATAACCTTTCGAAAAAACTAGGTGTCGCCGTGTCCATCGACTCGATGAATCTTCGCTCTTCGGAAATTGACGTCAACAAGCTCACGATCGGCAACCCCAAAGGTTACTCACTACCTAAAGCCTTCTCTGCAGAAGAGATTCAGCTCCACGCCCCCGTTACCACTTATCTTGGTAATGACATTGTTGTCGATGAAATTGACGTCAATGATATCTACCTTGGTCTAGAATTTGATACCACATCAAGTGCCGATGGGAACTGGACGAAAATATTGAGCCACTATGAAGAGTCTGCTCACTTAGATGAAAAAGATGGTAAAAAAGTAACTATCAAACGCCTGGTCTTCAATAATATCAGCACCGAGCTTCTCTTCCGCAGCGAAGGGGGAAATGTCAAAAAGCTCCCTGAGATCAAACAGATCGTCCTAACAAACATCAGCACCGAAGGAGGATCTTTCTCCGACCAACTCATGGGAAGTGTTCTCGGGCAAATGGTGAAACAAGTATTTATTGAGCAAAATTTAAACAACATGATCAAGGGCTTTTTGCTCGATACTCCAGGAAAAGCCGTGGATAAATTCCTTGAACCTTTCAAGGGATTTTTCAACGCAACGCCTAAACATGACCAGACGTATGTTGCCTAATGCCGATTATCCAGTCTAACTACAAAGCCCCCCTCTGGTTGGGGGGCAAACACGCTCAGACCATAGTCCCCTCACTCTTTCGCACAGTGACAGGGGTACAGTATCAACGCGAGCGGATCACAACCGAAGACGACGACTTCCTTGATCTCGACTGGTCAAGAGTAGACAGCAACAACCTCGTCATCCTTTCTCATGGACTTGAAGGATCGACCCATCAGCACTATATCTTAGGCATGGTCAAAGAGTTCAACGCCAGAGGCTGGGACGCCCTAGGCTGGAATTTCCGTAGTTGCGGTGGGCAGCTCAACAACACACTGCGCCTTTACAGCGGATCGAGCACCTACGACCTAAAAGAGGTAATCGACCATGCCTGCCAGACCAAAAAATACAAACAAATCTGCCTCATAGGCTACAGCCTCGGCGGTAGCATCACCCTCAAATATTTGGCTGATTACAAAAGTGATCTACCCAAAAATCTCAAGCAAGCCTGTGTCTTTTCTGTTCCCTGTGACCTTTACGCTTGCGCGCGCAATCTCTCTGCAGGAATCAACCGGGTCTACCTCAACAGATTCCTCGTCTCCCTCAAAAATAAAATCGCTCGCAAAGCCGCCCTCAACCCGGGCCTTTATTCTGGGATCAACTTGGATAAAATCCAGGACTTTATCGACTTTGATAACTACATCACCGCCCCCATGTCAGGCTTCAAAGATGCCATCCATTACTATATCGAATGCAGTAGCAAACAGAGCATCCCAAGCATAGAAACCCACACCCTGATCGTCAATGCCTACAACGACCCCTTTCTGCACCCTGCCTGCTTCCCCACCGAGCAGTGCCAGAAAAGTGAATCAGTCTATTTCGAAGGCCCCTATGACGGGGGCCACATCGGCTTTATGAAAGACAAGATCATCGGCACCTACTGGTCAGAGGAAAGAGCTATCCAGTTCTTCGAAGAAGGAAAATAAAGTCCACCTTCAGCCACTGATCGAAAAGTTTGAGAAGCTAGAATCAGAATGAATAAGGGTCATATACCCGTTCTGCATTAAATCCGATAAATACTCGACCATTCCCTCTCTAAATGCCGGGCGATGCATGAGCATACACCTTGTAGCTTGGTAACTATCGTTTGGGCTATTATGAATCCCCATGGACCACAAGTCATCCGTATATCTTTGAAAAAGCGTCACCACAGCTTCTTGCGATTTTCCAAGAGCACTTTCACACACATACTTAATCGCAAAAAATGGCCTTCTGCCAGGATCAATTCCCCACATCACTGAATCCTTCATGTCTTCAACTGGAATGGATCGAATATAATCGAGCGCATAATAATCATTTGTCCAGGGCAAAAAGTGCTCACAATCTATGTAGCCATGTTTGCGAGCAAGAGAAATGATCTCCCCCACTCTATTTTCTGGCTGAGATTCTAAGACAACTTTTTGTGCTAACTTGCAATTTGTTACCACATCATCTGATAATGGCAAAATCACATCAGGAGCACTTTCAGAGAAAAAACCCACAGCTAAAAGGGCCACCCCTACTGACAGCGCGACCATCGCATTTCTTTTGTCGCTACCCTCTTTAGCAGTCATCAACTTATAGCCACCATAAAGTGCAGCTAAACCGCCCGCAATATTCGAAATACTCATACCTTCTCCCTAGTGAGGTTTTTTTTTGAGAGAATCGTAAACATTCATCCATTTTAAAAAAAGCGAACATTTCTTTTAATGCATCATCTAAAAAATAGACAAATTCATTTTCAATAAGAAGCCTGCTAGGCCATTGAAAAAAAACACAAAATTTAACAAATAGAACTTTTTTTCCGAGGTGTAACCGGCTGGTTTTTAGAAGCTTGCACAGCGGGTTTAGCAATCAGTAGCCAAGAGTGCTAGATTTAATTCCCCCTCCTTCATATAATCAAAAATGTTGAGCGACACACTCACAATCTCAAAAAACCCAAAGGAGGGAGGAAAATGAGAAATTCAAACCTTAATCACATTTTGAAAGATTTCGATGAAATCTTCAACACATTTACTAGAAATGACTGCTGTAGCACATCTTGCTGCGAAGACAGCTATGATGGCCTCTCTATTTCCGAGGACAAGGAGCGGCTCTTTATTGATGCCCAGCTTCCAGGGGTAAAACCCGAAGACGTGGAAGTGACCATCGATCCAAAAGAGCGCAAACTCCTGATCCAAGGCAAGCCTAAGGCCGCCAGAGAAAACGTACAGTACCACATTAAAAATGTAGGGAACCATTGCTACAAGATCCCCCTCTCAAGCGAGGTTGATATTAAAAGCATGGTGGAGGCCGTATCCAAAGACGGGATCCTCAGCATCACCCTCTCGAAAAATCGGGGCCATAAACCCCTGCGGGTAGATGTGAAGGTAGCATAAAAAAATGAGCGCCCTTAAAATGGGGTGCTTATGAAGTATTTATCTATTGCATTTCTTATTCTCGTGGCGGTCTTTGCAAAATTGGACCGCCATTTTTTTAAAACCAATGATAGTTTCTGCCCGAAATTCATCTTTCCTAACTGGTCCCGCATCCCCCAGCTAGAGACTAAACCATCTGATACCTCAAAAATTCTTTCTCAATCTTTTCGCTACCTAACTAAAGGCAAGCAGAGTTTTGTATTCTTGAGTGAAGACGGAAAATGGATTCTTAAATTTCCTCGCCTCCCACGCGCAAAAATGCGTCACGCTCTGCATTTTGAAGCAAAAAAGCCCTTTTTCGAAAATGCTCTCATTCACGGGAAGTCGATCTACGAGGAGCTAGAAGAAGAAACGGGCATCGTCTATGCTCATCTTAAGCCAAGCGAGAATCTAGAAAATGTCCATCTCATTGATCAATACAGCCAAAGTTACTATTTAGACCTAAACGACCTCCCATTTTTCCTCCAGAAATGTGGTGAAGATTTTTTCTCGATTTTTGCTCGTTTAGAAGATCCAAAAGCCCTCATTGAAAAAACCATCTCCCTCTTTTCTTCCCTCTACGACAAAGGATTTATCGATCGAGACTCTATTTTTGATAAGAATTTCGGCGTTGTGGAAGGAGCTCCTTTTATCATGGATATTGGACAACTCGAAAAATGTGATGAGCTTCCTCCACGCGGGGAGTACTTAAGCGAAATGACACAAAGTTTAGGCGGGAAGCTGCAGAGAGAATCCCCCGATCTCTACGAGTATTATAAAAAACTCTTGCATTGAATTTTTTTGCTTGCAAGAATGAGTTTTTTATTATCCTTCGAGGTGACCTATGAATAAAGCTCTTCTAGCTCTTACAATTTTAAGTTCTTCACTGCCCCTAATGGCAAGAGAAATAATGTGTGAACAATGTGAATGCGAACCGGAACCCTGCTGTCCGGAACATCTCTTTGTTGAGCGCTCACAATGGTATGTCAGCGCTGAATTTCTCTATTGGACTGCAGAATCTGATGCCATGGACTATGCAGTGCGCTCATCAGAAACACCACCCGATTCTGCTGTATTTGCCACTGGCGATTATAAAACAGCTGACTACGATTGGAGTCCAGGATTTAGAGTAGGCCTTACCTACTATCGCTGCCCAAAATACTGGGAAGCCTCCGCAGAGTACACTTGGCTATATGCTAAAGGCTCTGATAGCACCTCCTCAGATTTTGTTCGTCCAACACGCCTTACAAATGCTTTTGGTCCATTTGACAGCGCAACAAGCTCAATCTATTTGCACTATCACGTAGGAGATCTCTATGCAGCTCGTGTATTTGATCCCAATCCTCATTTGCGATTGCGAGTACTAGGAGGCCTTTCTACTGCTTACATCCAACAAGACTGGAAAATCCACTATACAAATGCTCAGGATGTTTCTGAAAAAGTCCAAGAAAAATGGCGCTATTTTGGTGGAGGAGTCCGAATGGGCGTTCGCGCCGACTGGTTCTGGGGTTGCCAGTTCTACTTAACTGGGAAGACCACTTTTGCCACCATGATCGGTACTTACAAAAACGAAGAGATCCAAACTAGACCAAGTACTGGGGCAACTTTTGGGAATGCAAAATATGATGACCATCGCTTCGCAATGAATGCGCAATTCCTACTCGGTCCATCTTGGCAAATCCCTTGCGACTGCTGGAGTTTTGAGCTGCTCGCAGCTTATGAGTTCAATATTTGGCTTAACCTGCATGAAAGGATTCGTTCTTATCCATCCACGTTCAATGACGATTCTACAGAAACTTACTTCGCACGTGGCCTTTTCGGAACACACGGTTTGACACTAAGACTCAACCTTGGATTCTAACAAATAGGGTGATGCCGTCCCTCTTGCTTGAGGGGCGGCGATGCCCCGCCTTTTTCCAAAGCATCGCACGCATTGATTACATCCTGAAAAAGGATATCGGCCATATCATGGCTAAAATTCTCTTTCACAACAACTCGCATGATCGCCACTTCTTCAGCATTGGGCGGCATAGTATAAGCGGCAATTACCCAGCCTCTTTCTCGTATTTTTTTGGATAGATCAAATACGCTATATCCTTTGGTCTCATCTTTTAAACGCATCGCCACAATGGGCAGTTTTTGACTCCGGTTGATCATCTCAAACTTGCCACTCTTTTCTAAAAGTCCAGCTAAATATTGCGCATTTGCCAGACAATTTTTCATGATATTGCGATAGCCTTCTTTGCCAAGACGTAGAAAATTGTAGTATTGCCCAATGACGCCTTGACTATTGCAAGAAAAATTCAGGGTAAACGTCGGCATCCATCCCCCGAGGTAGTTGACCTTAAAAATGAGCTCTTCTGGAAATTCTGACTCTTCTTTCCAAATCATCCAACCAATACCAGGATAGACAAGACCATACTTGTGCCCAGATACATTGATCGATCTCACCTGTTCTAAGCGAAAATCCCACTTAAAATCGGGCTCAACAAACGGAGTCACAAATCCTCCGCTAGCAGCATCCACATGGATCGGAATATCCCATCCTTTCTCTTTCTTGATTTTCAAGAGGACATCGTTGATTTCTTTGATTGGGTCGGATTGCCCCGAGTAGGTAGTACCCAGAATAGCGCCCACACAAATCGTATTCTCATCGACCGCCTCTTCTACTTGCTCTGGTGTGATGATGTACTTGTCCTTTGCTAAGGGTAAAATCCGCATGTCCACATCAAAATATCTGGCGAACTTTTCCCAACAAACGTGAACTTCGGCTCCAAAGACGATATTGGGCATATCAGACTCATTCTTGCGCCGATTTTTTTTCCAATTCCACTTGTGAGCAAGCAAAGCGAGCATGATGGCCTCAGAAGAACCAATTGTCGCCGCGCCAATAGCCTTATTCTTTTCACCCGCATTGAATAGCCTTGCAAGCATATTCACACACCGCTTGTGGAGTACTTCTGTTTGGGGATATTCATCGTGATCGATGAAATTTTTGTGCATATTTTCATTGAGCAGTTTTACCGCTTCTGGCTCCATCCAAGTAGTCACAAAACTAGCGAGATTCAGCGATGGATTTGCATCCATGTTGAGTTCATCATGAATAAGCTGATAGGCAGCATTTGCAGGCATGCTTTTTTCAGGAATGGCATTTTTAGGGACGGGCTCACGAAAAAATCGATCACTATACGTACTTGCGTGCCCCTTTTCTGAAGCCTTTTCTTTTTTACTTAGCATTTTCAATCTCCTTTGCCTTGCGTTTCCAACTCGGCTTTCTCATTCCGCAAATAAACTGCGGTAAAAGTAATGACATAGTGACCCCAAACCCTAAAAAGCCAACAAAAAATTCTGGGTGTTTAAATGGGAGCTGAGCCGGAGGGAAGAATCCCACAAAAATCGCAAAAGAAGCACCCAAAATTCCGATGCCAGCAACCAACCACATCCCAAAATTCCCACCAGGCACCTGATAGACCCGCTTCACCTCTGGATGTTTATATCGCAGCCGTATAGCTGCTGTAAAAAGAAGTATGTACATAATCAGATAGAGAATGACCGTCAAATCTGTCAGGAGAAAAAATGCGCTACTTACTGTTGGCTCGACCAGGTAAATCAGAGAAATGATTGTGACAACAATACCCTGCAAAATCAAAATATTGGAAGGAACACCCTTCTTATTCGAATGCGCTAAAAATGGCGGAATCATCCCCTGTTTCGATGTGGCGAATATCCCCTTGCTCGGCCCCACAATCCATGCAGCAACGCCCCCAATAGTTCCAAAGGCAACCAACAGTCCCAAAACCGGCAATAGCCACTCCATATGAAAAAGCTTCAAAAAGTGATCAAATGCCTGCATGATCCCCGCTGTTAAACTAATCTGCTCCTCAGGTACGACTAACGCAACAGAGAGAGATCCTAAAAAGAACAGAATAAAAATAATGAAAACAGAGAGAAAAATCGCTCTGGGAAAAGATTTTCTTGGATTTTTCACATCAAGTACGTGAACGGCATTTACCTCCATCCCTGCAAAAAGAAGAATGATACCCGCTAGAAATGTGAGATTGGACAAATCGCCAAAATCGGGAATGAAGGGCGTTGATAGATCTAAAGAGAGACTTTCACCAGATAGCCACCAAAAAATCCCAAGGCCGATGATGAAAACACCTGGCAAAATCGTACCTAAAAGCACTCCAAAACTCGTCAAAAAACCAGAAGCTTTCATCCCCCGTAAATTTACAAGCGTGCTTCCCCAATAGATAATGAGAATTACAGCAATATTGTAGAGAGGATTCATTGCTAGCTCAGGTGCTAAAAACAAGTAAGCCAAGGCTCCTGCAGCAAAAGCAAGTACCGTAGGGTACCAGAAAATATTCTGAACCCACTGCAACCAAATGGCTGTAAACCCAGTCTTTTCCCCAAAAGCCTCGCTCACCCAACGAAATACGCCCCCCTCTTCAGGCCATCCACTTGCCAGCTCTGCAGAAACTAAGGCCGTTGGTATTAGGAAAATGATCAAAGCAAATACAAGATAAAAAATTAACGAGCGTTCTGTTTTGGCCATAAGAGGTAACCCCCTTAAACTCAATATAATTGCCACATTCATCATGGCAAGTAGAAATACACTCAGCGTTTTTTTTCGATTTTTTTTCATGACACAAAATCCACTTAATCTTACTATCAACTATTTAAAGTCCTTTTCTTAAATTGTCAAACAAGTAGGAGGGGTGCGATGAAAAATAAACGACTCATCACAATTTTCGTCTTATTTAGTCTTGCCTGTACACTCTTCACTCAACAACACAAAACCACACGATTCCTCTCTTTTGATGAAGCCCAAGTAGCCGATTCTTATACCCAGCAAGAACTGATTAATCTGCACCTAAGCTTTTCTAAGAAAAAATGGAAAAGAGTCTGCCGCGCCTACACTAGGCACTTAGCAGGCAAACAGAGAAGACTAAAAAGAGAAAAAATCCCAAAAATCATCCATCAGATCTGGCTTGAAGAGGTCATTCCAGAAAACATCCAAAAATGCCAAGAAACATGGAAAAAACTTCATCCCGATTGGGGCTACTACCTTTGGACTAAAAAAGAGATCGATTTCCTCTATCTACAGAATCAAAAGCTTTATGACGCCGCAAAAACCCTAGAAGAAAAATCTGCTCTTTTACGCTATGAAATTCTCAATCAATTTGGGGGGATTTTCGTTGAAAATACCCTTAGCTGCTTAAAACCTTTTGATATCCTCAACGAAAATTGTCATTTCTATGCGGGATTGACCGACCAGATCAAAACGCCAAAACTCTCAGATCAAATCATTGCAGCAATTCCAAGGCATCCTATCATCCAGAAATGCATGCAAACCTTGCGCAAACATCCTTGCGACCTCACGATGAGCTATTTCCGTGTGATTAAGAAATATCCCACGCAGATCAATATCGCCCTTCCAACGACCTATTTCTATGGATCTGATCAAAAAAAATCTGCATATGCATTATTGCAATAAAATTATTCCTTGCTTTATTCTGCTCTCATGTCAATTTCAGCTCTCCATGCCGGCTCTACGCAATTAATCTCTTCCAGAAATCAAATCGGAAAAGCACTCGAACTAACAGGCCTTTTTCTTGCTAAACCTCTTCATATTATTTCAGGCCCTGTCATCCGCGCTTTTGCAACACCTATTCGTCCCGGAAAAGAAGGAAACTTTTCTTCTTATGTGCTTGAGGTTGTTTGGCGGGTTTTCAGTTCTGTTTTGTGTGTGATCACGGCCCCATTAACTGTTAGTTTGGCATTGGCTGGAGCTTGTTTAGAGAAGATAGCAGATCTTGTGAAGAAAACACCCTATACTCATTTGCAAGGAACTGCTGCTGAAAAGCAAGAAGATGGCAATTATCGATTAATGACTCTTAATAGCTGTATGCTCTGGGGCGGGCTTCCTATTCCTTTAGGAGGGATGCGTCCGCCAAGTGATCGTATGGATCAGATGGCAAAAAAAATACGTGAAGAAGATCCTGATGTCCTTGTCATGCAAGAGATGGCTTTTGATTCTGCCTATCAGCTCTATGGAAAAATCAAAGACAAATATGCCCATTTCTTTACTCGGATTGGTCCCAATCCTCCCCTAATGGAAAGTGGCCTTTTTGTCGCTTCAAAATATCCTATTCTTCAATCAGGCTTTATTCCCTTTCCAAATCAATTAGGAATAAAGCGAGGAGCATTTTGGATTGAGACACCAAAATGTTTTGTTTTCACAACGCATTTGGAATTTGGGCACAAGAAAGACGGAGCAGATAAACGGCAAAGTCAGCTTAAGTTGATTTGGGAGAAAATTGAGGTCTTTAAAGAGAAGAAGCCCTGCTTCTTACTGGGGGATTTCAATATGGATCCATCACATTATAAAAAGACTGATCTACCAACAAAATTCCATGACCCTTACATGAAAAAACATCCGACAATCACAGAATCCACTTCTACTTGCACAAATGTGATCAATGCCCATATTTGCGGAGATAAGCCTCCTCAAAATCCCTGGGAGCTCGACGACTATGCCCTTCTAGCTAAGGGACCTCATGATCGTTTTAAATTAGACACTCAGCTCGTGCAGATGTACGACAACGCTAAACCTTATGAAGCCCTCACAGATCATAGAGGGCTTATTTTAGTTGCGGAAAGTAGGTCTTCTTCCATTTTTGGATGAAGGCTGTAACTTCTTTGAATTGTGGAAATTCTCTTTCCTTGGCTTTGAATTCGCTGTGATGGATGTGATGAGTCCCCTTTTTCTTTTTTTTGGGAGGGCAACTATTATGGAGCATCTCATGATAGACTATGAATCTCACAAAGAAATCCGGAATATGTTCTTTATCTAAGAGGCGGTTGACTTTGATCAGTTTGAGATTAGGATTGTAAGAGCCAAACGTAATTCTTGTTTTCGGTACTGTTTCCCCTCTCCCGAACCAAGAGATGCGCAGATCGAGCTTGGCATCAAAATATTCTTGGTTCAGGTCATTATAGATCTTTTGTAGATCATAAATGGTTCCTTTAGGGCGTAGGATGATGCTTTTTGGCTTTTTTCGTCTAAATAGGAATTTCACTCAGATGATTTTCGCAGAGCACCGAGATCTTTTTCAATCTTTTTTGCATTTTCTTCTGACGGATTGGTCAAGTAATTCTTGTAATCATTGGAAAGTTGCTCTTTTTCTTGGACCAGTTCTTTGTTCATCAAAGCGCTGCTGGCATCCTGGATGGCTTTAAGCGACTCATTCATCGCTTTTTCATATTCCATTTTTTTCTCTGGAAACTTTTTAGTGTCTTGAAATCCTTTGAGGCTTTCCTCAAAAATTTTGACTCCCTGCTTGATCTCTCTTTTATAGATCGCCTGGTCATCCCCTGGCTTTTGTATTTCCATAAATCCTCTCATCGAGTAAATTTTTCAATTACCCCTGGTGATACCATGAAAAAACTTAGTCTTGCAATAGCAATTGCCACCACCACTTTTCTCTGCTCACAGGAAATAAAGACACCTCAGCAAATTCAAGCTGAGCTTGATAAAGCGCAGGCCGATTTTGAAACGGCCCAGAAGATGTTCCTCCCCTGGTATACAGGTCCCCTCATTACTGGTTCTGCCAGTAACGTCCCTGCAGGCAAATGGAACATCCAACCCTATTTATTTTCTCTCTGGACCCATGCTCAGTACAATGATGATCGCAAATCGATTGATGTACCTGATATTTGGACGATTCGTCCCCTCCTTGTCTTGCAACGGGGTCTTACCGATTGGCTTGATGTCACTGTGACACCTTTTGGCCTTTTCAATTGGAGAGAGGGAAAAAATGCACAAGAATTTGGTGATTTCACAGTCACTTTTGGTTTGCAGGCTGTAAAAGAAACGCCTCATATCCCTGCTGTGCGCATCACTATCGGCGAGTCTTTTCCTACCGGGAATTTTGAAAAGCTCTCTTCAGATAAATCTGGCATCGATGCATCGGGCAGTGGAGCCTACGAATCGATTGTAGGCTTATTCGTCAGCAAGATCTTCTGGCAGATCCCCATCCATCCAGTACGCTTGCGTTTTGCTGGCACCTATTCCATTCCCAATCATGATGTTGGGGTGAAGAATTTCAATACCTACGGTGGCGGATTTGATACTAAGGGCGATGTTTGTGTTGGACAGACCCTGAATCTCGGGGGCGCTGTTGAGGTAAGTCTTACGGAGCACTGGGTCTTTGCTGCAGATATCGCCTACACCTATTCCAGAGATTCCACTTTTAGCGGCAATCCTGGCATGACTGCGCTTGGCATGCCCGCGATGGTCGGAACCCCTTCCTCTGACCAGCTCTCGCTAGCTCCTGCAATCGAATACAATGTAAGTGGTCGGGGTGGCTTCATTGGAGGGGCCTGGTTCACAGTCACAGGACGCAATAGTGGCAACTTCGCAGGCCTTGTCCTCTCCTATACTTGGCTATTTTAGGAGACTTTAGCGTCTTCCTCGTCCACCTCTTCTGCCACCACCATGGTGCTGGTCTCTGCCCCCACGATATCCTCGGTTACCATAGTGTCTTCCGCTTCTTCCACCGCGGTGGTAAGAACGGCCGTATCCGCGATGTCCACGACGCCAATTTCTATATCGACCTTCATCTGAGTAATAGACCCCGTAGTACCACCCAGGTCCCACCCAAACTTCGTAGTCTTGTTGGTTGTATTGTTGCTTTTGCTGAGCTGACTGACTGTCATTGCGGTTACATCCCATTGGAAGTAAAGCACTTCCTAATAGAGCAACAGTTAAAATCCCGAACTTGTATTTCATAAACACACCTCTCTATTTCTATTATTACCATAACAAAACAATTATTAATCAATTATAATCATAAATAGAGAGACAAGTAATAGATACAAAGAAGTTTACCAATTAAAAATTTTTGGCAAAAACTCTTCCTTGAGCCCCGCTTAGTAGGGATGCTAAAAAATGAAGGGGTACTCCCGGAGCATGAGTCCCCTCTATTTACATGCTTCACCAAAAATAGACAAACCAATGGATACTATTGTGATTGCAGAGTTTATCATCAAACTTGTGGTGTTAATACAAGTGTGAGGACTCGCAGCATTACCTAAACGATCTTTGAATCGTTGATAAGCAAATGCACCCGTAGCGGCGATAGAAAGGCAAGTAAAGATCCAGGCTGCCCTATGATGCTCACAATAATCATCTGCGATAAGCGGTGTTGCCAGCATAACCGTTGTGACAATCAACAACGTATTACATAACGTCCCACCAACGACTGCACAACAATATTCTCTCGTCACCCCGGTCCTATTTCCAATTAAAGGTATCTCCATTTGCATTTCCTCGTTTGACTTGCGAGAAAAAATAGCCTATACAGAATTTAAATAAAAGCAATTTTCAATATTCATGTTTGAGAAAATACTCAGTTTTTGCCAGCTAAATTCCACCCGTTTTTTAAGGTATTCCCTTGGGAGCATCTACCTTTGGTATGGGGTGCTTAAGTTACTTGGCATCAGTCCAGCAGAAGAACTCGTTTTTAGAGCTACCCATTGGATCGGCGTGCATGATTTTGTCACTTTCTTGGGCTTTTGGGAAGTTGCGATTGGGATTTGCTTTTTGGTTAGGAAGTGGGCCCCTGTAGGACTACTACTCTTTTTTCTTCATTTCCCGGGCACATTCTTACCACTTTTCACCAACCCAGAAGATTGCTTTACGAGCATTCCCTTTGGCCTCACGCTCGAAGGGCAATATATCTTCAAAAATCTAATCTCATTTGCTGCAGCGCTTACAATCTTAGGATCGCTGAGCAAAAAGCCTCAGGACCAAATAGCCCCCAAGAAAGCTAAGCCAAAATCCGGCTCCGATAGCTAAAAGAACCATATATCTAGAGTAGAGACCCATTAACCAAAAGATGCCAGCTTCCCCCAGCAAAACACTAAAAAGCTGCACATAGCGTATCATTCCGACACTTTTCCAGTACTTCTTCGTCTTATCTACAAGCAAAAGCCCGATTGCCACCCCAACAGAATAGCCAAAGACCCGAGGCACTTTTGCCTGCGCGATAAAAAGAAGCAGGACGGGAAAAATGAAGATGTATCTTTTCCAGTTTTTTTCAAATAGAGGAAACACCTTTGCGTAAATAAGAAGAAGAAGAGCACCAACAGCCCAGCCGCCCAAAATATCAATAAAGAAATGGACACCAAGGTAGACCCTAGAAAAAGATAAGAATAGGGCAAACACAACTGCAAAGCAGCGAAACAAACGATTGCGAGTCTCTAAGAACGCAATTCCTGCAATAAGCACTGCTGTCTGTGCGGCGCCGCTAGGAAAACCCGGTGATGCCAAGCACACAAGCCCAAGAGTTGGATCAAGCTGACAAGGTCTTGGCAACCCAAAGAAACCTTTTAAAAACTTGCTAAGTACGGCTCCTAAGATCGCGATATAGAGCAGACGTATTCCAATCCGTCTATTGAAGCAATACCAAATAAGGGCAATTACAAAAAGGGCAAATCCAAACGTATCGACATAACGCCAAAGATAGAAAAACTGATCTAGAAGAGGGCTGCGTATGGCATCTTGCATTTGCTGGATCCACTGCAGCTCTGTATTATATATGTTCATAGCTATTCTCTGAATAATGAAAAAATGAGCTTTACTAAGCAAGCGCATCTTTTCACCGCGTCAGCTGTCTTTCTCACAATTCTTTCCCTAAAAAAAAGGAGAAAATGGGGAGGTCAACATCTGGATTGAGAAGGTTTTCACAATATCCGGTGATGGTTCCGCCCATTTTGAGATAAAAAGTTTCAGCATCAGGATCACTGAGCCACTGAAGTTTTTGCCATCCTTTTTCTTTTGCAACAAAAATGGCGCGTCTGAAAAGAATCGAGCCCCATCTCCGGCCCTGGCCGCCCGCTTTGACAAAAAGATGTCCGAGCTCATGTTCAAACCAGTCACTCGTGGGAAGATGCAATTTAAGAGTGTAGAATCCTACAATCTCATCACCTTTTTTAAGAATCTCTACAACGCCTGTTTTAAATACGCTGTCTGAGATGGCAAACACCTCTTTGGCTGCCTCTAGACTTGACTTGCGCGTATAGTAGATATCATTTGACTCAATAGCAAAATTCACAAGAAATTCAGCCATGGAGGGAGCAGCTTTCTCGAAAATAACTTCGCAAGAAGCCCCCTGAAGAAGGGGGCCTGCTGCAAAAAAAAAGAAAAAGAGCAAGCGCGACTTAAAAGCCAATTCCGTACGAAACCGTGACAGATGGATTGGCATCTTCAATGCGATTGATCCATTTTTTTTCTGCATCATATTCTACTGGGATACCAACTTTTGCTTGAACAAATTGTTTGTTGGAAAAGCTTCTTCCTACGAGGACATTACCTTCTCCAATGAATTCGTAGTCATCATCAGACAGATGAGCTAGTTTGAGTCCGGCTGAGCCGCCCACTCCTGCATAAAAGCTCGCGTCATTGCCAGAATTTGGAAAGATAAGATAGTTGAGATAACCAAGAACCTGAGAAACATCTCCAAGTTCCTTTTGGATCGTAGAGCTAGTCTCAGCATTTACACCAATATCGATTCCGTTGTTTTCCCACTTTTTTCTCGCACCTAAGTTGAGATCGAGATGGGGAACACCCACACCAATGCCAACATATCTGCAAGTATTCGGGTCGGACGCTACTTCTTGCTTAGGAACTGCACTCTCTTCAAAGCTTGGAGCCTCTGCAATAGCAGCTGCGGCTGGGATAAATAGGGTCAGTAGTGTTGCTAATTTTATTTTCATAGTATTCCTCCTTAGTTGAAGCACTATGAATTTAGCCTATTTCAATAATTTTTGTCGAGACCAGTTCCAGAGACCGGTCCCGGAGAACGTGCTCAGAGATTCAACCTATAGCGAGTATAGCGGAGCTCTCCTGTTTTTATTAGAGCCCCTTTTTGTACTAGATCCTTTAGATCCCTCGTTGCCGTTGGCCTTGACGCTTTTGTGATTGCGATATAATTTTCAGCGCTTAAGCCTCCAGTAAAACCATTCGGGCCCTGAGCAAAAATTCGCAATAATGCCTTTTCTTGACGTGCATTAAGTTGCCCTGAAAGCTTTGTCAGCATTTTGGCTTTTTTGATTAAAAAATAGAGCAAATCAATCGATTCTTCTTGTGCCTGTAAGATAGCCTCAGCAAAAAACTCTACCCAATCTTGCACTTCTACTGTTCGATTGCATTTTCCAAGTTCAAAATAGTATGCCTTTTTCCGTTGTTCCAATATTTTTGAAATGGCAATCAATACAGGACGCCCTACACCTTGCGAAAGGACTTTTTCAACTAGAATACGACCAATTCTGCCATTTCCATCTTCAAAAGGATGAATACTTTCAAAGTAAACATGCGCAATGGCCGCACGTCCAAGATTTGAGCTGGACTCTCTAGAGGAGTTAAACCAATCAATGAAAGCTACCATCTCATCAAAAATTCTTACTGATGGAGGAGCTTGAAAAAACACTTGTCTATCACCATATCGATTAGAAACAATCTGCATAGGGTCAGCATGTGTCCGATACTTCCCATTGTCAGAAATGTGGGATTGCCCCTCAAGTAGCAAGGCATGCCACCTCCAAAGCATTTCATGTGTTAAAGGCTCTTCAAAAGTTACATAAACGTCATGAAGAAGTTTAGCCATCTGAGCTTCTTTATTGGTCTCTTTCTTGCCTTCTCCATCTAATCCAAAATGTTTCCGTATTGAAGATTGAAGACTTTCTCTGTCAAGAATTTCACCTTCTATTTTAGAGCTTTCAAGCCCTTCTGAGCTAAGAATTTCAACAATAAAACGTTTGCAGTCCTTCTCTCGTAAATGTTCACCCCCCCCCCCCGCACTAGAAATCCCTTGCATTA
>Ga0210003_1000178_pt1 | contig 56783 bp, 61 predicted proteins | sample LantaG_FD_182804 | JGI IMG/M metagenome (GOLD analysis project Ga0210003, IMG submission 182804) | Deep subsurface microbial communities from Baltic Sea to uncover new lineages of life (NeLLi) - Landsort_02402 metaG (SPAdes) (version 2) | ecosystem: Environmental > Aquatic > Marine > Oceanic >... | reverse complement strand
TTCTAGGATTCAGGCATCCAGCGATTGTTTTTATTACTCCACCCTTGCCTGCAGCATCCCTGCCTTCAAAAATAACAACCACCTTGAGTTTATTTGCTTTTACCCATTCCTGGAGCTTTACAAGTTCGATCTCCTGTTTAAGAAGTAGCTTTTCATACTCTTTCCTTCCAAGTTTTTCCTTCTTTTTAGGCTGGATATCATGGTAAAGGTCTTTCTTTTTAAAGGTTTCTACCTTGATTTTTTTCTTTTTAGTATCTGAAGCCATGGCGAATGTGATTAATTAATAAAGAAAGATAAAAAAAAATCCTGAAAATCGACGATTTTCAGGAACAAATAGTATTTGAGAAATTTGGAGTGAGCCGGAGTGAGAAGTGACTAAAGTTAGTTATAAATACAAACTCTATGTACTTTAGTCACTCAAAATTCCATACTATTGTATAAAAGGTATCGAGATCGGATATTTAAATCTTTCGCCTTTTGCAGCCTTAATACTTGCAATTATTACACAGACGATTTTCAGCACGCCCAAAAAGACTATTATGGGAATCCCTATGATAATAAAACAAAGAGGGATAGCCAGAACAATGTAAAGCAGAATTGAAAGCTGGAAATTCATTGATGCTTTGCCGTTTAAATCAACCCAGACTGATTCATCTTTTTTCGACATCCAGCAAATCAGTGGTCCTATAATCCCGCCAAAGGGGAAAAAGAAACCGGCAAACGATGACAGATGACAGAGCATAGCCCAGTTTCTTTCTGATTCAGAATAAACTTTAACCTCTTCCATTTGTTCTTAATTTATTAAAAAGACGATGCTTTTAATCAAACGATGCATCAGTCAAATCTTGCAAGTCGTTTTAAATCGGAGGCCAGAAATCCATTCGGATGTTTTTTGTCTATTGAATGGAGGTTGTAATAATACATGTTGGCATCATCTGTCCCGATAAGCATTTTAAAACAATATCCTTCCCTGACGTTGTCTCTCACAGGTGCCACCTTGTGAAGAATCAATGTATTTGGCGTTTTGTTCTCAATAGCATTTATTATTTCCTCCTCTGTTACGATCTCGACTTTGTTTGAATAAATGGCCTTGATCTTTTCTGCTGTATTTATTTCCGGAGCCAGATCCTCCTGTTTTACAAGGATTGTTTTTCCCATTGCTGCAGGGATATTTTCATTATAATACTTGAGGTATTTTCTCCCTGTCTTTGAAGGATCCTCCATGATCAGCTGCGCATGCTTCTGCATAAATGACAAAATAGCGCCCAGCTTATAGCCATATTCATCTTCTTCCTCTCCTACGAATGAAAGAGGTATTGCACAAATTTCAGGCATCTCTCCCAGCACATCAACATCTTTACCGAGAAGAAGATTAATGAAGTTAAACACTGAATTTGACTTATCCTTGTCATAATTGGTCTCAGTCAACACAATAAACGAATTAGATGAACTTATACGACGCACATTAAAATCACTTACATTCATGAAATCATAAGGCGTTATTTTCCAGTATTCCTCCATTGCATCCTTAATATAGAAATTGAAATCGGATAACGGATCATCCTCAATGACCACAAAAGTTTTTGATTCACTGAACTGCTGTATTTCTTCCTTGCTTGGAAAGGGTGCCTGCCCGATAAGCAAAAGGGAGAAGTACGACATAATAAGAACGGAGATTGCTTTTTTCATATTTTCTACTCATTTACAGGTATATACAAAGAATTCCTTTCGTTGAATTTACGTATATAGACAAACATCATATCTTTCTTTTTCTTACGCGGCAGCTGAACATACTCTTCATAAAGTTCAGGATCTTGCATTAGCATTAATTCGGTATTTTTCATATCAAATTCGGCAATATTACCGGTTTCAAATTCAATCAGATATTGTTTAATTTCACTTCTAGCCATATTACTCTGCCTGTACGGGGAATAACTGTAGGGAGAATAGTAACTCCCATAACCGTATGGTGAATAGCCAGAATAAGGATAGTAATAAGGATTAGAATAACTGTAAGGTGAGCCGTAATAGCGCGGATCATATGTAGTAATATCAGCGACAAAATGGCAGATGCTGCCTACAAAAGTTATCCTGTTAAAACTCTCCTGTATCTGAATGTATAGTACCCCGTTACGTGCATAGCCCCATATTGAGTTTGTAACGATCTCCTGTCTGAGGCCCATGTTATCATAAAAATAGATTTTCCCGGATTCAATAAGCTTTTTGAAAAATTCCCTGTCGTTATAATCGGTCGATGTCAGAAGCTTTGCTTTAAGTATAGGGTTATTTCCCTTTACCTGGTCGAAATTAAGGTAAATACCATCTTTAAACTTGAAATCAGGAGTATACTTAACCATATTTTCCTTATTCTGGCCACTTACATGGCTGAGAGAAAAAACAAATAAGATTATGGTTATCCCGAGATTCATTTTCATAGCAGTCACATTTAGACTTTTCAGTTCAAATATCATACCGTAATAGCAAAAATAACGTTTTCCGTGAAAGGAAGTTAAATAAAGCAGGTGTATATTTTATTTATATTTTGTTTACTTTTACGGTAATTCAATAGAATCAGATATGACCAGTAAATCCGGAGATGGTAATAATAATGATTTAAATCAATCTACAGATGAGGTTTATAGGAAAAACCGGAAACTGGTTGAGACTCTTTCCTATGCTGCTATATCCGCGCTGATAATAGCTGTCATCCTATTAATGATCGATTTGAAGCTAGTTGCCGGTATTATTGTAATAATAGCTGCCTGTACCGGTTTATATCTTGCCAAAAAATCGACTGCTCTTCTTAACAGAGCCAGGAACTCTATCATTGATGCATCCTCTTCAAATGAACAGAAAGATGATGTGATAAATAACTTCTCACATAAAATAAGAGAGCCTCTGAATAATCTTGTTATCATCACTGATATGCTTTTGGAGTCGGATCTGGAGCAGAAGCAGAAAGAGTTTCTGGAGACATTTGTTGCATCAACGAAAAATATGGTCACTACTGTTGATGAATTAACAATGCAGTCGGCCGAAAACCTGAGCCTTGGACCCAGAAAATTTATCAGGTTCAATCTTCTTTCAACAATACAAAATACAATAGAGCTTTACAGCCTTAAAGATAAAGCCAGCATTGATTTTATACTTAATAAGAAGGAGTTCAGTGATTTTGAATGTTTCGGTGATCCCATAATTCTGAAGCAGATTTTCCTGGATGTCTTTAATACTATTGAAAATTATGATCCTGCAAGACCAACAAAAGTTACTATCAGCCTGAAAAATGAGAAGGAAACAGAAAACGAGACCATTGTGGGACTCAGAATCCAGACCGATAAAAGTATTGTATTGATTAATGAAGGGAAGGAAGAACGGAGTCTGGCTGCAAGACTTATATCATTTAAGAGGGGCTATTTTAACCAGGAATTTGGAAATAACTTCACTGTGCTGAATATCAGCCTGCCTTTTGGAAATATTGTCAGGGAACAGAAACAACAAATTGCTTCTCCAAAGATTGAAGAGTTAATTCAAAAGGAGAAGACCCATAAAGAGCTGAAAGACATTAAGATCCTTCTGGTTGAAGATAACCTTATAAACCAGAAGATCACTCACCTGACTTTAAAGCCACTCGTTCACAGTATTGACACTGCTTCAAACGGGAAGGAGGCTCTTGATAAATTCGGAACAACCGGTTATGATCTTATACTTATGGATATACAGATGCCTGTTATGAGCGGACTTATTGCCGCTGAAAAGATCAGGGCACTGGAATCAAGCACAAACACTCATGTTCCTATAATAGCAATCACTGCAAATGCCATGTTGGGGGATAAGGAAAAATGTATCTCTTCCGGGATTGACGATTATATAAGCAAACCTTTTCAGCCGTCAGCGCTCATAGACAAGATCAAGAAATTCATTTAGACTCTTCTCCTGAAAAAGGCTTAAATCCAATTACCATTATATCATCTATCTGTGGATTTCTTGCCATCCATGTATTGATGTTTTCTTCAAGAATTGATTTCTGATCGTTCAAAGGAAACCGGTGTATTGTAGTTAAAAGATACCTGAATCTTCGATACATGAACTTTTTATTCTCCCTGCCCCCGAATTGATCCACATAACCGTCGGAAAAGATATAAAGGATATCATTATCCTTAAGATCAAAGACATGGTTAGTGTATGAGATACCTGTAGGATTCATTCCTATAATAAGCTTATCACCCTTTATTTCAATGAGTGAATTGTCGCGTATCAGGTAAAGCGGGAAAAATGCCCCGGCATACTCAGCTTTCCTTGTACTCCTGTCTATTACACAGAGACCTATATCCATTCCATCCCTGATTATCGTACCGATATTCTTTTCCCTTCTGAAGGTCTTTTCAAGCTCTTTATTAAGAACTGCTAATATCTCAGATGGTATATTTATCTTGTCTTCGTTAATTGTCTTTCCTATTATTTCCAGTCCTATCATCGACATAAGTGCTCCTGGGACACCATGACCTGTACAATCTGCACCTACGATAAAGACCTTGTCTCCTCTCTCTTCGATCCAGTAAAAATCTCCACTTACAATATCTTTTGGACGGAAGAATATGAAGGAATCCCTGAAATGTGTCCTGAAATACTCTTCCGACGGAAGAAGCGCTTCCTGTATTCTCTGGGCATAAATCAGACTGTCAGTTAAATTCTTGTCCTTAATCTCCAGTTCAGCTATCTGTTTTTTTACCTGTTCCAGAGTCTGTTCCCTTTGCTTCAGCATCTTTCTCGTTTTAATGAGGTGCCTGGTTTGCAGTACTACGATCAGGTATATTATAAGAACAAGCAATAAACCAAAAATTATATAGGAAAGTGTAGATGATGAGAGACTGCCAGTTGAATTTTCAGGCGTCAAACAAGCATTATATCCGGAGTAACGAGAAAACAGATTATGGCTATATATATAATGTACAAGTACCATAGGATACTGCAAAAATAGATTAAAAATCGGTACTTAAAACCTGGAGGAGGCCTGAATTAACGATATCAGACCTTAGTGATCAGGACTTCATCGCCGCCATTGCGGTGTAAAGGAGAATTTTTAAGGGATGGAGACGGAATAAAAGCTCCTATTTCAAGAGATTCCCATTTCTTATCTACCAACTCAATCGTTTCTTTATCTGAGCACACAATATTCGGCCATCTGCGTGGAAATCCCTTGCTGCGGAAGGATTTTATTGTCCCATCAATGTAAAGAGAATTATCAGACATATATTCAATATCTCTCAGGGGATCAGAGTTGCCAAGTATCTGCCAGGTAACCAAAAAGAGGTCATTAACATCAACAGTATGATCAACCGCAAGCACCAGCCTGAAAAGATCTTTTATTTCGTTCTGTTTGAAATATTGCCTTGATTTTTCCGATGCTATCGGATCTTCACTCTGACACAATCCTGTTATAACAACTGGCAAGTCGTTAATAATGTTAATGTTACTATTTTCTTTCAATATATTTCCCTTTAGGTTACCTGTAAATTCGTTTGATAATGAAGTTGAATTAATGGACCTTCCGGATAATTCCTCCTCAAGTTTTATTGTGGCATCAATACCGAGTTTACCCCCGAAGGCAAAGGTGTCAGATGAATGGTCAAGGACATCAAGAGGTCCTGATGTAAAAACAAGATCATTTCTGAAATCAGCATTCTCAAAAACATGCTGTACCAGTTGCAGGTAATTTCTGATATCAACATCACCGCTGACAACCACAAGGTATTTAGTCAGCATCAACTGTCCTGCCCCGTAAAATGAACCAATAACTTTTCTCCCCTGTCCCGGGTATGTTTTATTTATCTTTACTATAACCAGATTATGGGCAACGCCTGCTTCGGGCATATGAAAGTCATCAATCTCAGGTTGCAATGCTATTTTAAGAGGAGGAAGGAAGATTTTTTCTGTCGCCTTTATGAACCATGCATCTTCATTTGTAGGTATTCCGACAATAGTGGCAGGATAAACTGCTTTCTTTGAATGTGTTATACAGGTAACATGAAACACCGGGTATTTGTCGGCCAGGGAATAGAATCCTGTATGATCACCAAAAGGGCCCTCCATAACAGGTTCTTCTGAAGGATCAACATAACCTTCAATAACTATGTCGGCATCAGCGGGAACCCACAGGTTGTTTGTTATACACTTTACCAGCTTCACCTTTTTTCTTCTCAGAAATCCTGCCAGAAGATACTCATCAACGTTTTCCGGCAGGGGAGCAGTTGCCGCATATGTATAAACAGGATCACCTCCGAGGGCAACGGAAACAGGCATCTTAAGGCCGGATTTCCCCCATGCTTTAAAATGCCGGGCTCCGGTTTTATGTAGCTGCCAGTGCATGGCGGTAGTGTCTTTGTCAATTATTTGCATCCTGTACATACCTGCATTTGTTTTACCTGTTTCGGGATGCATGGTATGCACAATTGGAAGGGTGATAAAACGACCTCCGTCATAGGGCCAGCATTTCATAACCGGCAGCTTGCCCAGATCAGGATCCCTGTTTATTACCTGCTGACAGGTGCCCCTTCCTTTGATCCGTGAAGGCAGGATTCCCGATATCTTAATCACCGACGAGATCTTTTTTAAGATATTACTTTGAGGAATATCAAGCAATGACATTATTTCATCGGCTGCTGAGTCAATCTCCTCCCTGCCCAGGGCCATTGCCAAACGTGTATCTGAACCAAAGGCGTTTATCAGCAAAGGGAAGTTTGTCCCTGTATTTTCAAAAAGCAGTGCTTTACCGTTATTTTTATTTACCCGGTCAGCAACTTCGGTTATTTCGAGCACCGGGTCCACAAATGTACTAATGCAATAGATCTCCCGGCGTTTTTTAAGGTCAGCAATAAAATCTGCAAGTCCGTGATAGGCCATAATGACAAAGTGAATGTCAAAGATAAAAGATAATAACCAATTGAGGAAACAGATTGCTTCTCCCGCTCTGTGGGATCGCAATGACAGGATACTTATATAAATCTCCACCTCTGAGGAGTAAGTTGAGTTAAGTCCGGGCTGGGGTGGGTTTAAAAGATCAAATTATATAAAACAATAATGGGAACTATTCCGAAGATTAGTTCCCATTCACCGTTTTCGACCGAAGCCGCTAACGGCGTCGGGTTACTGTTATTCTGACCGGCTGCATTCTCCCGCAGAGCGGGATTCCTGCAACCCAGGGCTTTCCGGTTTTGCTTTTTACAGCAGAACCTTCCGGCTTTCCTTTTGTTCCCGCTTTTCAGCGGGACATTCCGGGAAGAAGTGTCATTCAGGCTCCGGTGCACATTTCCCGAAGGTTATGGCTCCAGTTTCAGATTACTCCAGGCCGAAACCCTTTGTTTTCTGAGGCCCTGTGACTTAATCACTGAAAGAACGTTTCCGGTCTTCGGCGATCTGCCGGACATCGGGAACTTGTGGTTCCTTAGTTCGGACTTCGGCTCTCTTGATACGCAGACCCGGAGGTCTGACTGAACCGGATTGTGCTTCATTTAAGTAACCTTTTCCGGTTCCATATCTTTCGAGCAATCTTTTATCGCTTACCCGATAGATCAAAAATAATTCAAGAATCGAAAAAATCCAACTGATAGAACCCCTTATTGTAAACCCGATATAAACAAAGGTTATTAACAATTGTTAATAACTCCGAGAATCCCCATAAGATGATGAATTAAGCTCCTTTTTCGAATAATATGATCTCACCTCCAGTCCTTCGCTACCGACTTCGCCAAGGCTTCGTCGGTCAAAGAAAGCTTCGGCCTGCAAAGCCAAACCCCCTCCTCTTTCTAAGCGAGAGGGGGGGTGAGTATGTGTCCTATTTCTTATATCCGTACACAGCCAGTTCGCCCAGCATCTCCTCGATCCTGAGAAGCTGATTGTACTTTGCCATCCTGTCGGTACGGCTGCATGATCCGGTTTTTATCTGGCCTGAATTTGTTGCAACAGCTACATCCGCAATGGTTGAATCTTCGGTTTCACCCGAACGGTGTGATACAACCGTAGTATAACCGGCTTTATGAGCCATTTCAATACATGCAAGCGTTTCTGTAAGGGTGCCGATCTGGTTTAACTTGATAAGTATTGAATTTGCACAACCCAACTCTATTCCTTTTTTCAGGTAGTCGACATTTGTGACAAATACATCATCACCAACAACCTGACATTTTTTGCCAATCCTGTCATTCAGTAACTTCCAGCCATCCCAGTCACTTTCAGCCATACCGTCCTCAATGGAATCTATCGGGTACTTGCTTATTAATTTTTCAAAATAATCAACCTGTTCTTTAGATGTACGTTTTGCACCTTTTGGACCCTCAAACTTGGTATAATTATAAATTCCTTCCTCATAAAATTCTGAGGCAGCCGGATCGAGTGCGATCGTAACATCAACACCCGGTTTGTAGCCGGCTGCAGAAATTGCTTTAAGGATAGTATCAAGTGCGTCTTCTGTTCCTTCAAGGTTTGGGGCAAAGCCTCCTTCATCACCGACAGCAGTGCTCAATCCTCTCTCTTTCAATACTTTCTTAAGGGAGTGAAAGACCTCGGCACCCATTCTCAGACCCTCTTTAAACGAGGGAGCGCCAATGGGCCGTATCATAAATTCCTGGAAGGCAATAGGTGCATCGGAATGAGATCCTCCGTTGATAATATTCATCATCGGTACGGGAATTACAACTGCATTGGTACCTCCTATATAACGGAACAGGGGTAGTCCGTGAAGTGTGGCAGCTGCTTTTGCAACAGCCAGCGAAACACCCAGGATCGCATTTGCTCCAAGGTTTCTTTTTGTCTTTGTACCATCAAGATCGATCATCTTCTTATCGATCCCTGCCTGGTCTGTAATATCCATTCCGTTTATCTCTTCTGCAATAACATTATTAACATTGTGAACAGCCTTCAAGACTCCCTTGCCCAGGTAACGGCTTTTGTCGCCATCCCTCAACTCCAGAGCTTCATTTTCACCTGTTGATGCACCTGATGGCACCGCAGCACGTCCAAAATAACCACTTGCTGTCATTACATCAACTTCAATTGTCGGATTGCCGCGGGAATCAAGTATCTCACGAGCATGTACGCTAACTATTTGACTCATAGGAATTTAATTTTTTATTAAACATTTGTGCAATATACAAAAAAAAAGGGATAACGAATTATCCCTTTCATTTTAATATCTTTTCAAGACCTGTTGATTTTACTCTGTCTTTTCCCCTTCTTCAGGCTTTGCTTCTTCCGGTTTTGATTCCTCCTGGTCTGCTTCTTTTGAAGTTGCCTCTTCCGAGGTTGTTTCTTCTGATGTTACTTCCTCTGATGTTGCTTCTTCTGATGTTACCTCCTCTGATGTTGCTTCCTCTGATGTTGCTTCCTCTGATGTTGCTTCAGCATCCTCAGTAACCTCTACGGGTTTGTCGGCAGCTTTCGCTTTTTCCTTTACGTGTGTTTCAGCTTTTTTCTTTGATAATCTTCTTCTTCTTCCCGTTTTCGACTTAGCTGTATCACCTCCGCCAAGCATAACCTCATTATAATCTACAAGCTCAAAAATGCACATTTCGGCATTATCCCCAAGCCTGTTTCCCGTTCTCAAAATACGTGTATATCCACCAGGCCGCTCTGCAACTTTAACGGATATTTCCCTGAATAATTCAGACACAGCCGTTTTATCTTTCAGATAGCTGAATACCACTCTCCTGGAGTGTGTGGAATCCTCCTTCGATTTAGTAATGAGCGGTTCTACATAGGTCTTAAGTGCTTTGGCCTTGGCAACAGTAGTGGTGATCCTTTTATGAAGGATCAGTGATGAAGCCATATTAGCCATCATTGACTTCCTGTGTGAACTCGTTCTTCCTAAATGGTTAAAAGCTCTTGAATGTCGCATTTTGTTTTATCCTCAAAAATTCAAATTAATCTTTATCCAGTTTATATTTACTCACATCCATACCAAAAGAGAGGTTCATGGATTCAAGAAGCTCATCAAGTTCTGTAAGTGATTTCTTTCCGAAGTTCCTGAATTTCAGAAGATCATTCTTGTTGAACTTCACAAGATCCCCAAGTGTTTCAACTTCAGCAGCTTTCAGGCAATTCAGGGCTCTGACGGAAAGGTCAAGATCGATCAGCTTTGTTTTAAGAAGCTGCCGCATGTGCAATACCTCTTCATCAAACTCCTCGTTGGCCAGCTTGTCATCTGAATCCAGAGTTATCTTTTCATCTGAGAAGAGTAGAAAGTGATAAATAAGAATCTTGGCTGCCTCTTTAAGTGCATCTTTCGGATGTATAGAACCATCTGTCTCTATCTCGAAAAGGAGTTTTTCATAGTCAGTTTTTTGTTCAACGCGGAAGTTCTCTACAGAGTATTTCACATTCCTGATGGGAGTAAATATAGAGTCAATAGCAATAAGTCCAAATTCTGCATCAAGAGGCTCATTTTCCTCAGCAGGGACATATCCTCTTCCTTTACCGATAGTGAACTCAATCTGCACTTTGGTACCTGATTCCATCCTGAAAAGGACAAGATCGGGATTGAGCACCTCAAAACTGGTGAGAACATTGTTCAGATTACCTGCCTTAAAGAGGTCCTGGTTATGGATCTTTAAAGTGATCTTTTCATCATCAACATCATCCACTATTCTCTTAAATCTAACCTGTTTAAGGTTCAGGATAATATCTGTTACATCCTCCATCACGCCTTTGATGGTAGAGAATTCATGATCAACACCATCGACTTTAACTGTTGTTATGGCATAACCTTCGAGTGAAGAGAGGAGTATTCTTCTCAATGCATTACCCACAGTAATACCATAGCCGGGTTCAAGAGGACGGAACTCGAATTTTCCGAGCTTGTCATCCGCTTCCAACATAATTACTTTATCGGGTTTCTGGAATGATAAAATGGCCATAGGATTTATCTTATATTATTATTTTGAATACAATTCGACTATCAGTTGTTCCTTAATATCTTCAGGAATATCAGTACGTTCAGGCACATTCATGAACTTGCCTGCCATTTGTGTCTCATCCCATTCAAGCCATGGGAGTTTTGAGCTTTTTCGTGTTGTAAGAGAATCAACGATAATTTCGAGAGATTTTGATTTCTCACGAACACCGATGATACCGCCGGGTTTAAGCTGAAAAGAGGGAATATTTACAACTTCTCCATTCACGGTAATATGACGATGGGAAACCAGCTGACGCGCACCTGCTCTTGTTGGTGCTACACCCAGACGGTAAACAACATTATCGAGGCGTGATTCAAGTAATTGAAGAAGAACCGCGCCTGTAACACCTTTGGATCGGGATGCTTTTTCGAATGTATTACGGAACTGTCTTTCCAGGATGCCGTATGTATATTTCGCCTTTTGTTTTTCCCTCAGCTGCAGTCCATATTCAGAAGTCTTCTTCCTTTTTTTGACCATGCCATGCTGTCCCGGAGGGAAATTCTTTCTTTCCAGGTGTTTATCGGGTCCGTAGATCGGTTCCCCGAATTTTCTTGCGATTTTTGATCTTGGGCCGGTATATCTTGCCATTGTTAATGTTAATTTTTTTCAGGTAATAAATTCGAAATATTCTTTTATACTCTTCTTCTTCCGGGAGGACGACAACCATTATGAGGCATAGGTGTTACATCAATTATCTCGGTAACTTCAATACCTGTGTTTGCTATTGCCCTGATTGCTGATTCACGTCCTGATCCTGGTCCCTTTACGTACACCTTTACTTTTCTCATGCCAAGGTCATAAGCTACTTTCCCACACTCTTCCGATGCCATCTGTGCAGCATAAGGGGTATTTTTCTTGGAACCTTTAAATCCCATTTTACCTGCAGATGCCCATGAAATAACCTGACCGGAATTATTTGTCAGAGTAATTATTATGTTATTGAATGATGAATGAATATGAGCCTGGCCTGTTGGTTCTACCTTAACCAGCCTCTTTTTCATTGCTCCGGTTTTCTTTGCCATAATTATTAATTATTTAGTAGCTTTTTTCTTGTTTGCAACAGTTTTCTTTCTTCCCTTGCGTGTTCTGGCATTGTTTTTTGTACTCTGTCCTCTTACCGGGAGCCCTATTCTGTGACGTACGCCGCGATAGCACCCAATATCCATAAGCCTTTTTATGTTCAGCTGTGTTTCTGAACGGAGTTCTCCTTCGAGTTTAAAGTTCTCGTTCAGTACCTTGCGGATCGAATTTATCTGATCATCAGTCCAATCCTCAACTATGATATCTCTGTCGACACCTGCCTTATCGAGCACTTTCTGGGCAGTGCTTCTGCCAACCCCGTAAATATATGTCAGGCCGACTTCGCCTCTTTTATGCTTTGGTAAATCTACCCCAACAATACGTGCCATATTTATCTTTTTTAAATAAGTTGCAAAATTAGTTAAATTATCCCTGTCTCTGTTTGAACTTGGGGTTTTTCTTGTTAATAATATAAATGCGCCCTTTTCGTCTGACAATCTTACAGTCAACGCTGCGCTTTCTAACAGATGCTCTTACTTTCATTATCTTAATCTTTCTATTTATACCTGAATGTAATTCTCCCCTTAGTCAGGTCGTATGGTGACATTTCCACCTTTACTTTATCTCCCGGGAGAATCTTAATATAATGCATTCTCATTTTCCCGGAAATATGTGCAGTTATCACATGTCCGTTCTCGAGTTCAACCCTGAACATTGCATTCGAGAGGGCTTCAATGATTGTGCCATCCTGCTCTATTGACGGTTGTTTGGCCATACAATTACATTTTATTTAAAACTTCTTTAATAAATTCAAATGTTGTCAACTGGTCTGCTTTACACTTATTGACAGCCACGGCATATTCAAAATGTGCTGAGGGTTTCCCGTCAGCAGTTTTTATTGTCCACCCGTCTTTTGTCTGATAGGTTTCTTTATTCCCCAGGTTAATCATTGGTTCTATACAAATTACCAGACCTTTTTCCATTTTGGGACCTGTCCCTCTTTTACCGAAGTTAGGCACCTCAGGAGGCTCATGTAATTTCCTTCCTATACCGTGTCCGACAAGTTCACGAACAACTGTAAATCCGCCGCTTTCAGCTTTTGTCTGAACAGCTGAAGAGATATCTCCAACCCTGTTTCCTGCGACGGCGGCCTTTACACCCTCTTCGAGAGATGCTCTCGTATATTCAAGAAGTCGTTTTACCTCTTCTTTAATTTCTCCCACCGCAAAGGTATAGGCACTGTCGCCGTACCATCCATTAATGATGACACCACAGTCAATCGAGATAATATCGCCCTCCTTCAGTGAATAACCTGATGGTATACCGTGAACCACCTCTTCATTGACAGATGTGCAGAGGGTATTGGGGAATCCACCATAACCTTTGAATGCCGGAACCGCATTATTGTCGCGTATAAATGTTTCAGCAATCTGGTCAAGAAAGAGAGTGGTTACGCCGGGTTGAATATGCAAAGCAACTTCAGCAAGTGTCTTTGATACCAGCATATTGCTTTCTTTCAACAACCCAACCTCTTTATCAGTCTTAAAATACAACATCAAAGAACGTTATGCTTAATTAAATTGATGTAACTGAACCTGCCCTGCCTTTTATGCGTCCTGTTTTCATAAGACCATCATAATGACGCATAAGCAGGTGACTTTCAATCTGTTGCAGGGTATCAAGAATAACTCCTACAAGTATCAGCAGAGAAGTTCCACCATAAAATTGTGCGAACTGGGGTGTTACACCTGCCTGTACGGCTATAGAAGGAAGTATAGCTATTATTGCAAGGAATATTGAACCAGGCAGTGTGATCCTCGACATTATTGTATCAAAGAAATCAATTGTTTTTCTGCCAGGTTTAACCCCGGGAATAAAACCCCCGTTCTTCTTCATATCCTCAGCCATCTGCACAGGATTAATTGTAACGGCTGTATAAAAATATGTAAAAGCTATAATCAGTATGGCTGTTACCAGGTTATACCAGAAACCGTACATATTTGAGAAGGCAACAACAAATCCTGAACCTGATTCTGCATAACCTGCAATTATTATCGGGAGCATCATTATGGCCTGGGCAAATATTATCGGCATAACTCCTGCAGCATTTACCTTTAACGGTATATACTGACGTACCCCTCCGTATTGTTTATTTCCAACGATCCTTCTTGCATATTGTACCGGGATACGCCGCGTACCCTGAACAAGAAGTATGGTACCAAGAACAACCACAAAAAATATTACAATTTCCACTATCAGGGCAATTGCACCTCCGGCACCGTTCATTCTTGTTCCTGCTTCGAAAATAAAGTTTGAAGGCATACGAGCTATAATACCTATCATAATGATAAGTGATATCCCGTTGCCTATTCCTTTATCAGTGATCTTTTCTCCCAGCCACATCACAAACATTGTGCCCGCTGTAAGTATTATGACCGAAGAGACAGTAAAGAATGTCCCTGTAGTAATAAACGCCGTAGTGGGAAGCTGGGCATGAAGGTTAATCAGGTATGTTGGAGCCTGCAGTATAAGGATAGCAACTGTAAGATATCTCGTATACTGGTTCATTTTCCTTCTTCCGCTCTCACCCTCTTTCTGCAGTTTCTGAAAATAAGGAAATACTATTCCCAGAAGCTGAACAACGATGGAGGCAGAGATATAGGGCATTATACCCAGAGCAAACACAGAAGCCTGCGAAAAGGCGCCTCCTGAGAACATATCGAGCAATCCCATAATACCTGAGGAGGTCTGGCTTTTCAATCCCGCAAGCTGTGAAGGGTCAATTCCTGGAAGAGTAATATATTTACCAAGCCTGTATAATAGTATTATTCCCAGTGTATACAGTAACCTTGCACGAAGATCCTCTATCTTGAAAATATTTTTTATGGTCTGGATCAGTCTCATGGAATTACAGTTTTACTACGGTTCCTTTTTTGGCTTCAATTGCTGTTACGGCTGATTTGCTGAATGCATGAGCATGTACCTCGAGTTTCTTCTCGAGTGTTCCTTTCCCCAGTATCTTTACCAGTGAATGTTTGGAGATAAGTCCTGCCGACATAAGCACTTCAGGATCAATTTTCTCCAGTTTGTTCTTTTCAGCAAGGGCTTGCAGGATACCAATGTTAATGCCTTTATATTCCCTGCGGTTAATATTTTTAAAACCGTATTTCGGAACACGTCTCTGAAGAGGCATCTGGCCTCCTTCAAATCCTATTTTCTTACTATAACCTGACCTCGATTTTGCGCCTTTATGACCCCTGGTTGATGTTCCTCCTCTGCCTGAACCTTGTCCCCGGCCAAGACGTTTGTTTTTCTTCACCGATCCTCTAGCAGGTTTTAAGTTACTCAGATCCATAACTGTATTCTATATATGTGTTTTTAAATATTTTCCACTTTTACCAGGTGTTGAATCTTATTTACCATACCCAGAATCTGGGGTGTGGCTTCATGTACAACACTATGGTTCAGTTTTCGTATTCCGAGAGCTTCAAGAGTTCTTTTCTGCCTCTCGGGTTTACCGTTTTTGCTTTTCACCTGGGTTATACGAATTTTTGCCATCGCAATTTGCTTTTCTAACCATTAAAAACTTGTTCCATTTTTATTCCCCTGTGTTCAGCTACGGAGAATGCATCGCGCATCTCCAGGAGTGCAGCAAACGTAGCTTTCACCAGGTTGTGGGGATTTGAAGATCCCTTTGATTTGGCCAGTACATTTCTTATGCCCACGCTTTCAAGCACTGCACGCATAGCACCGCCGGCTTTTACTCCTGTACCTTCAGATGCAGGTTTTATAAATACTTTTGCTCCGCCGAACTTGGCAATCTGCTCATGTGGTATAGTCCCATTTATCACCGGCACTTTAATAAGGTTTTTCTTTGCATCCTCGATACCTTTGGCAATTGCTGTCGTTACCTCACTGGCCTTTCCCAGGCCATGTCCCACAATACCATCTTCATTTCCGACAATCACAATTGCCGAAAAGCTGAATGTACGTCCTCCTTTTGTAACCTTTGTTACCCTCTGGATACTTACGAGTCTGTCCTTCAGTTCAAGGTCGCTTGTTTTTACTTTTCTAATGCCTTCTACCATAGTTCATTAAAATTTTAATCCGCCTTCGCGGGCTGCATCCGCCAATGATTTTACCCTTCCGTGATATTTATAGCCGCCTCTGTCAAAAACTACTTTTTCAATACCCTTTTCTTTACACTTTGAGGCAAGCAGTTTGCCGACAAGCTTAGCCTGTTCCGTTTTTTTTATTCCCGTAATGCCTGCAATTTCCTTTTCTTTTGATGAAGCTGACAAAAGGGTAATCCTCTTCAGGTCGTCAATTACCTGAACATAAATCTGCTTGTTGCTGCGATAAACTGCCACTCTGGGAATATCAGCGGTACCGCTTATTATATTCCGGATCCTCTTCTTGATCCTCATTCTTTTTTCCAACTTAGTTAAAACCATTTCTCTTAACTTTTACCAGATTAAACACTCGCAGATTTCCCTGCTTTTCTCCTGATATGTTCTCCGACAAATCTTATTCCTTTGCCCTTGTAAGGTTCCGGCGGGCGGAAAGATCTGATTTTCGCGGCCACATGCCCGATAAGCTGCTTATCAATACTTGAAAGAGTGATTATAGGATTGCTCCTTCTTTCGGTTTTTGTTTCAACCTTTACCTCTTTCGGCAGCTCAAAAATAATTTCATGGGAATAACCAAGACTCATTTCCAGCTGTTGTCCTTTGGCTTCGGCACGATAACCGACACCTACAAGTTCAAGTTCTTTTTTATATCCCTCCGAGACACCTGTCACCATATTGGCAATAAGTGCTCTGAAAAGACCATGTATTGATTTATGGTTTTTAGAGTCTGATGGTCTCGATATTACGATCTGGTTATCAACCACTTCAACCTTCAGGTCTCTATCAACAACCTGATTTAACTCTCCCAGAGGTCCTTTCACACTAACCACATTGGTGTCACCGATACTTACAGTGACTCCTTCTGGCAGGTTTACAGGTAATTTTCCTATTCGTGACATTAAGTTTTCCTCCTTTTAGTAAACGTAACACAATACTTCACCGCCTATTTTTTCTTTTCTTGCCTCCTTGTCGGACATTAGTCCTTTAGAAGTTGAAATTATTGCAATTCCCAGTCCGTTAAGGACTCTTGGCATAGAGTCAACACTCGCATAATGCCTGAGGCCAGGCCGGCTCGCCCTTTCTAATGCCTTAATGGCAGGTTTCTTGCTCTTAGGATTATACTTAAGGGCAATTTTAAGAATCCCCTGTCCATTATCACTATCCATAACCTTATAGCTCAGAATATAGCCTTTTTCAAAAAGTATTTTTGCAATCTCTTTTTTCAGATTGGATGCTGGTGCCTCCACAACCTTATGTCCAGCCATAATGGCATTTCTAATTCTGGTCAGCAAATCTGCAATTGGATCCGTCATCTTAACCTCATTATATAGTTTATATTCATTAAATCATTACCAGCTGGCTTTTCTCACTCCCGGGATAAGTCCGAAAGAGGCCATTTCCCTGAAGGTTATCCTGCTTACGCCGAACTGTCTCATATAACCCCTGGTACGACCGGTGATTCTGCACCGGTTGCGCAGCCTGTTTGGGTTAGAGTTCCTTGGCAGACGGCTTAGTCCGACATAGTTACCCTCGGCTCTGAGTGCAGCCCTTTTAGCAGCATATTTCTGTACCAGCCTTGCACGCTTCACCTCCCGGGCCATCATTGATTCTTTAGCCATAATATCAATTTTTAGATGTTTTATATGGTAATCCAAAATTTTTCAGCAGAGCAAGGGCCTCCTCGTCGGTTTTTGCCGATGTTACTAAGGTGACCTGCAAGCCCATGATCTTCGTCACTTTATCAAGATCAATCTCAGGGAATATTATCTGTTCTGTTATTCCCAGAGTATAGTTGCCACGACCGTCAAATTTCGGGCTGATGCCTTTGAAGTCGCGAATACGCGGAAGTGCAACGGAAATCAACCTTTCAAGGAATTCATACATTCTTTCTTTTCGCAATGTTACCATTATTCCTATCGGCATATTCTTTCTCAGTTTGAAGTTTGAAATATCCTTTGATGAATAGGTAAGAACAGCTTTTTGCCCGGCTATATCTGTCAATTCCTTTACTCCTGATTCAAGAAGCTTCTTATCGGCAATAGCCTGGCCAACACCCTGATTAATAACAATTTTCTCAAGTTTGGGCACCTGCATCACGGTTTTATAACCGAATTCCTTCATCATTACAGGAACGATTTCATCCTTATATCTTGTTTTCAGCGTTGGTACGTACATTACTTGATCTCCTCTTCTGATTTTTTTGAATAACGCACTAATTTGTTTTTACTGTTAAGTCTTTTACCAATACGGGAGGGTTTTCCTGATGTGGGATCAATGAGCATAAGGTTCGAAATCTGGATCGGTGCCTCTTTTTTTATTATACCTCCCTGGGGGGCCTTTGAGTGTGGCTTGGTATGTCTTGAAACCAGGTTCACGCCTTCTACAATGGCCCGGTTCTTATTCCTGTCAACATCGAGTACCCTTCCCTTCTGGCCTTTGGATTCGCCGGTTATCACCATAACCGTATCTCCCTTCTTGACATGTAATTTCTTTTGCATTTGATTATATGTTTTTACAACACTTCAGGTGCAAGTGATACTATCTTCATATATTTATCGCGAAGCTCTCTTGCTACAGGACCGAAAATACGGGTCCCTCTTACTTCGTTAAGGTTATTAAGCAGGACGACAGCATTATCGTCAAATCTTATGTAGGAGCCATCGGAGCGACGTATCTCCTTTTTTGTTCTTACAACGACAGCTTTACTCACCGTACCCTTTTTTGCTTCACCTGAAGGAAGTGCTGATTTCACACTCACAATTATTGTATCTCCGATAGTAGCATATCTTTTCTTACTACCACCGAGCACTCTGATGCATAATACCTCTTTTGCTCCCGAGTTATCAGCAACTGTTAGTCTGCTTTCCTGCTGTATCATAATTACTTGGCTCTTTCGATTACTTCAACTAATCTCCAGGATTTATTTTTGCTCAGAGGCCTGGTCTCTGATATCCTTACAGTGTCTCCAACCTTGCATGTATTCTCCTCATCGTGTGCCATCAGTTTCTTCGTTCTGTTAATGTACTTGCCATATATTGGATGTTTCACCTTCCTCTTTACGGCGACGACAATCGATTTGTCCATGCTGTTACTTACAACAACCCCTGTACGTTCTTTTCTTAATTTCCTTTCCATTGTAATTATCGGGCTATTTAGATTTTTGTTCTGATTCTCTTTTACACAATTCTGTAAGCAGGCGTGCAATCGTAATCTTTGTCTGCTTAAGCTTCTGCGGGTTGTCAAGCGGAGTGATAGCGTGGTTCAGCTTCATACGGACGAGCATAGTCTGTTCTGTATCGATGCGCTCGATAAGATCAGATGTGCTTAGTTCCCTTATTTCTGAAGTTTTCATCTTTATAATAATTTATTACTCTGTGTAATCGCGTCTGAAAATAAACTTCGTTGTTATGGGCAGCTTCTGTGCTCCAAGGCGAAGGGCTTCCTTGGCAACATCAAACGGGACGCCTTCAGCCTCCATCAATATCCTGCCTGGTGTGACCGGTACAACAAATCCCTCAGGGGCTCCTTTACCTTTTCCCATACGCACTTCAGCCGGTTTCTTAGTGATGGGCTTATCGGGGAAAATTCTTATCCAGAGCTGTCCCTCACGTTTCATGTGACGTGTCACTGCCTGGCGAGCTGCTTCAATCTGTCTTCCTGTGATCCAGCTTTGTTCCAGCGCTTTTATGCCAAACGACCCGAATGCCAGTTGATTGCCTCTCTGTGCATTGCCTTTCATTTTACCCTTCTGAGCTCTTCTGTATTTGGACCTTTTTGGTTGTAACATTGCCTTGCGTTGTTATATTATTCAATTCTGGTTCTTTACTTCTTTGCCTTTCTTTTGAAGCCTTTGCTTTTCGCGTTCCTTGCCCCGATATTGGGACTAAGATCTCTCTTGCCATAAACCTCTCCAATGCATATCCATACTTTTATTCCTATCAGGCCAACCTTTGTATGTGCCTCTCCCAAAGCATAATCGATATCAGCCCGGAAAGTATGGAGCGGTATCCGGCCCTCTTTATATGTTTCTGTTCTTGCCATTTCAGCACCACCCAGACGGCCTGAAATCACGACCTTTATCCCCTCTGCACCCATACGCATCGTCGAAGCTATTGCCATTTTTATTGCTCTTCGATACGATATCTTTCCTTCAACCTGCCTTGCTACGTTATTAGCAACAATATTTGCGTCAAGTTCGGGACGTTTCACTTCGAAAATATTAATCTGAACCTCTTTCTTGGTTATCTTCTTAAGTTCTTCCTTCAGCTTATCAACCTCCTGTCCGCCTTTTCCGATGATGATACCCGGACGTGCGGTATTTATTGTTACGGTAATGAGCTTCAGAGTTCTCTCAATTACTATTTTTGAGATACTTGCTTTTGCTAGTCTGGCATTCAGGTATTCCCTGATTTTTGTATCTTCAACCAGTTTGCCGGAAAAATCTTTTCCGCCGTACCAGTTTGAATCCCAGCCTTTTATTATACCTAATCGGTTACCAATCGGATTTGCTTTTTGTCCCATATTTTATTTTGATGTTTTTTCAACTTCTTTATTCATACTGTCAAGCACAAGTGTTACATGGTTTGATCTTTTTCTTATTCTGTATGCCCTGCCCTGCGGTGCTGTCTGGAGTCTCTTAAGTGTTCTGCCGCTATCTACATTGACTTTTTTTACATAGAGGTTGCTTTCCTCGATCCTGACACCCTCATTTTTGGCCTGCCAGTTGGCAATAGCAGAAAGAAGCAGTTTCTCCAGTCGGCGGGATGCCTCCTGTGGGCTGTATTTGAGGATATCAAGAGCCTTGTTGACATTCTGTCCGTTTATCAGGTCTGTGATAAGCCTCATCTTCCTCGGAGAGGTTGGACAGTTTCTTAAAACCGCCTGGTATATGGTTTTGGAAGCCTCTTTTCTCTTTTCAGCTGTATTTCTTTTTCTCGCACCCATTATTCTTCTTTTTTCAATGTTCACATTACTGATTACTTATTGCCGGAATGCCCCCTGAATGTTCTCGTAGGTGCAAATTCTCCCAGTTTGTGACCCACCATATTCTCGGTAATGTATACAGGGATAAACTTATTGCCGTTATGAACTGCAACAGTATGTCCCACAAAGTCGGGAGAGATAACCGATCTTCTCGACCATGTTTTGACCACTGATTTCTTATTACTCTCATTCATTTCGAGAACCCGCTTCTCAAGCTTAAAATCAATGAAAGGTCCCTTTTTTATTGATCTGCTCATATCGAATCACTTATTTTTTCCTTCTTTCCAAAATATGTTTGTCAGAATACTTTTTCGTATCTCTTGTTTTGTATCCTTTTGCAGGAATTCCTTTGCGTGATCTCGGGTGGCCTCCTGAAGCTTTTCCTTCACCGCCTCCCATAGGGTGATCAACCGGATTCATTGCTACTCCTCTGGTTCTTGGACGGCGGCCCTGCCAGCGATTACGTCCGGCCTTGCCTGATCTTTCGAGGTTATGGTCAGGATTGGATACCGTCCCTATTGTGGCACGACATGATGTAAGCACCATTCTCGTTTCACCCGAGGGAAGCTTGATAGTAGCATATTTACCTTCCCTTGCTGACAGCTGGGCATAAGTTCCTGCACTGCGTGCCAGAGCTCCGCCTTTACCGGGTTTCAGCTCAATATTGTGAACAATAGTACCCAAAGGTATATCGTTAAGGAACATTGTGTTCCCAATATCCGGAGTTGCCTCCTTGCCCGACATGATCTTCTGGCCTACCTTCAGTCCTATCGGGGCGACTATATACCTCTTCTCTCCATCTTCATAAACAACAAGAGCGATCCTTGATGACCTGTTAGGATCATATTCAATCGTTTTAACTGTTGCATTAATGCCATCTTTATCCCTCAGGAAGTCGATTGCTCTGTACTTCCTCTTGTGGCCGCCACCGATGTATCTCATAGTCCGCCTGCCGTTAACATTCCTTCCTCCACTCTTTTTTTGCGGCCTGATGAGGGATTTCTCCGGCACAGTGCTCGTGATAGTCTCAAAAGCACTGATGATTTTGTTTCTCTGGCCTGGTGTAACAGGCTTGATCTTTCTTACTGCCATACTATATTAAATATTGCTATAGAAATCTATTGTATTTCCTTCTGCAAGAGTAATCACTGCCTTTTTAGTGGCGATAGTCTTTCCTTTCAGTAGTCCCGATTTTGTATTACGGGTCTTTATTTTCCCACTGTAACGCATAGTATTAACAGAGTCAACAGTGACTCCGTATAGTTCTTCAACTGCCTTCTTTATCTGTAACTTGTTTGCGTTTCTGGCAACAACAAAACCATAGCGGTTGAACTTTTCGCCCTGGTTTGTCATCTTTTCCGTTACTATCGGTTTAAACAAAATATTCATCACTCAGATTTTTCTAATTTTCAAAAGTTGCCTGCAAAACGTCAATTGCGCTCTCAACAAATACTAAAGTTGAAGCTTTCATTATTTCGTATGTACTTAATTCTGTGGCAGTTATAACTTCAACCCCTTGTATATTTCGGGCTGACAAATATATATTTTTATTTTGTTCCGATATAACAATAAGCGATTTTTTATCGGTAATTTTCAGATTGTCACCTATTTTGATCATTTCCTTTGTCTTTGGGCCTTCCAATGAAAAGTCCTCCAGGATAATGATATTATTTGTTGACGCCTTATAGGAAAGTGCTGATTTTCTTGCCAGTTGCTTCACTTTCTTATTAAGTTTGAAACCGTAATACCTGGGTGTCGGACCGAATGTCCGGCCACCTCCCCTGAAGATGGGGTTTTTGATACTACCGGCCCGCGCTGTTCCGGTACCTTTCTGTCTTTTTATTTTACGTGTACTTCCGATAATCTCGCTGCGTTCCTTTGTTTTATGTGTACCCTGACGCTGATTGGCAAGGAACTGTTTGGTGTCCAGGTAAATGGCATGGTCATTAGGTTCAATGCCGAAGATCGAATCATTTAGATTGACCTTCCTCCCGGTTTCATTACCATCTATTTTAAGAATCGCTAATTCCATTATTTTGTAATTATTACGTAACCATTTTTCGGACCAGGTATTGATCCTTTTACTATTAATATATTTTCCTCGGCCATAAGTTTAACAACCTCCATGCTTATAGCCATTATTTTCCCATGACCGGTTTGTCCGGCCATTTTCATCCCGGGAAACACTCTTGAGGGAAATGATGATGCTCCGAGAGAACCGGGGGCTCTGCCCCTGTTATGCTGACCATGGGTTGAACCTCCAACACCGCTGAAACCATGACGTTTTACAACACCCTGAAATCCTTTTCCTTTTGACCATCCTCTTACGTCAACCCAGTTATCAGGACTGAAAAGCTCTGCGGTAAGCACTTCTCCCTCCTTGACCTGCCCCTCACTGAAGCCGGTAAATTCCACAACCTTTCTTTTTGGAGTTGTACCCGCTTTTTTAAAGTGGCCATGTTCAGCCTTTGTTGTGTGTTTTTCCTTCTTTTCGTCAAATCCAAGCTGTACAGCAAAATAGCCGTCCTTTTCTACTGTTTTGATCTGTGTAACAACACATGGCCCGGCCTGAAGCACTGTACAAGGAATATTCTTCCCGTCTTCATCGAAGAGGGAGGTCATTCCAACCTTTTTTCCAATTAATCCCTGCATTTCTGTTAATCTTTACTTGTTTCATACTTTAATTTCCACTTCAACACCACTTGGAAGCTCAAGTTTCATTAGAGCATCGATGGTTTTTGGCGTGGAGCTGTATATATCGAGCAGCCTCTTGTAGGAGGAAAGCTGGAATTGATCCCGTGCCTTTTTATTCACAAACGGTGAACGAAGGACAGTATAAATCTTTTTGTGTGTAGGCAGCGGAATGGGACCGCTCACCACAGCACCTGTAGATTTTACTGTTTTTACGATCTTCTCGGCAGATTTATCGACCAGATTATGATCGTAAGATTTCAGTTTAATACGAATTTTCTGACTCATATTTTAAAGAATTTTTCCTTTTGTAATTTCAACTATTCTGTTTGCTATTTCTGCAGGCACCTCTTCAAAGTGAGAAAACTCCATTGTTGAGGTTGCTCTGCCAGAGGTAAGGGTTCTGAGTACTGTAACATATCCAAATTTTTCAGCCAGGGGCACCTTTGCCCTGATGACCCTTGAGCCTGCTTTCGATTCCATACCTTCCACCTTGCCTCTTCTTCTGTTAAAATCGCTGATCACATCACCGATATATTCTTCGGGGGTAACCACCTCTGTTGACATTATGGGTTCGAGCAATACCGGATGACACTTTCCTGCAAAACGCCTGAATGCCTGTTTGGCAGCAATTTCAAATGAAAGTGCATCAGAGTCAACAGGATGATATGAACCATCTTTTAGTATAACTTTCAGGCTGTCGACCGGGAATCCTGCAAGCGGTCCGTTTGCCATCGCTTCAGTAAATCCCTTTTCGATTGATGGAATAAATTCCTTCGGAATATTCCCGCCTTTTATTTCATTTATAAACTGGAGACCTCTTATTCCATCCTCTGCAGGCATCAGTTCCACTGTTATATCCGCAAATTTTCCTTTTCCGCCGGTCTGTTTCTTAAACACTTCCCTGAATTCTGCAGAAGAGGTGATTGCCTCTTTGTACGCAACCTGAGGCGGACCCTGATTGCATGCCACCTTAAATTCCCTTTTCAGACGGTCTGTCAATATATCGAGGTGAAGCTCACCCATACCATTTATTATTGTCTGCCCGCTGTCGGGATCAATTTTCACCTGGAATGTAGGATCTTCTTCAGCCAGTTTATTAAGCGCCAGTGACAGCTTGTCAACATCCGCCTGTGTCTTTGGTTCAATTGCAATACCGATTACCGGTTCAGGGAAATCCATAGATTCCAGCAAAATAGGCTTATGTATTGCACAGAGAGTATCTCCGGTTTTAAGATCTTTGAATCCCACTCCGGCACAGATATCACCGGCTGATACGCTTTCTTTTGGTTTTTGCTTGTTTGCATGCATCTGGAAGAGACGATTTATCCTCTCCCTCTTGCCTGTCCTGACGTTGAGGACAGTATCACCTGAATGTAGTATCCCTGAATATATTCTCAGGAAAACCAGTCTTCCCACAAACGGATCAGTAGCTATTTTAAATGCGAGAGCCGCCAATGGTTCTTCATTGTCCGGCTCGCGTTTGATTTCATTATTATTCCTGGGGTCTGTTCCTTTTACAGCACCAATCTCTATCGGTGACGGAAGAAATGCTGCAACAGCATTAAGGAGAAGTTGTATTCCCTTATTCTTGAATGCTGCCCCGCAAATAACCGGCACTGATGCTCCTGAGATTGTTGATTTCCTCAATGCTGCCAGTACCTCTTCCACCGATATTGATTTATGATCCTCGATAAATCTTTCAAGCAGAGTATCGTCAACCTCAGCAACAGCTTCAATCAGCTTTCCCCTCCATTCTTCAGCCTCATCCATAAGGTCGGCAGGGATCTCTTCAATATTGTACTTTGTTCCCATTTCGGCGTCATCATAATACATATATGCTTTCATATTCACAAGGTCGACAACGCCACGGAATTCTTCTTCTGAACCTACAGGTATCTGTATAGGCACCGGGTGAGATCCGAGCTTTGTCCTCATCTGGTTGACAACACCCAGGAAATCGGCGCCGGCCCGGTCCATTTTGTTGACAAAAGCTATTCTGGGTACATGGTATTTATCTGCCTGTCGCCAGACAGTCTCAGATTGAGGTTCAACACCTCCGACAGCACAAAAAACGGCCACTGCGCCGTCAAGGACTCTCAGTGACCTTTCTACCTCTACTGTAAAATCGACATGCCCCGGAGTATCAATGATATTGATCTTATAATCCTCTTCCTTATACTTCCAGAATGTTGTTGTAGCAGCAGATGTGATCGTAATCCCTCTCTCCTGTTCCTGGATCATCCAGTCCATCTGGGCATTCCCGTCATGTACCTCACCCATCCTGTGCGTACGACCGGTATAGAACAGAATACGCTCTGTTGTAGTGGTCTTGCCGGCATCGATGTGAGCCATGATTCCGATGTTCCTGGTATATTTTAAATTCTGATCCATTTACCTGCTGCTGCTGATATCATTTAAAACCTGAAATGAGCAAAAGCCTTATTGGCTTCGGCCATCCTGTGGGTATCCTCTTTTTTCTTATAAGCACCGCCTTCAAGCTTATAAGCAGCCATAAGCTCTGCCGCAAGACGTTCGGCCATCGAGTGGCCAGTTCTTTTACGTGCAAAGGATATCATATTTTTCATGCTTATGCTTACTTTACGGTCGGTACGTATTTCCATGGGAACCTGGAAGGTTGCTCCTCCCACACGACGGGCTTTAACTTCAACCTGAGGTGTAACATTTTCAAGAGCCTGCTTGAAAATTTCAAGAGGAGTTTTTCCCTCGCTCTTGAATTTATCACCCACTATGTCAAGTGAGTCATAAAAAATCTGATAAGCAAGGTTCTTTTTACCATTATACATAAGATTGTTAACAAACCTGGTTACATACGGATCTTTATATTTGGGATCCGGTAACAGAATCCTCTTCTTTGGTTTTGCTTTTCTCATATCTTATTTCTTTAATGTTACTTCTTTGGCCTTTTTGCACCATATTTCGATCTTCTCTGAGTACGGCCATCTACTCCTGATGTGTCGAGTGCACCACGAATAAGGTGATAACGAACTCCCGGAAGGTCTTTTACCCTGCCACCCCTGATAAGTACAATAGAGTGTTCCTGCAGATTGTGACCTTCGCCAGGTATATAAGCGTTTACCTCTTTCTGGTTTGTAAGCCTGACCCTGGCTACTTTCCTCATGGCAGAATTCGGCTTCTTCGGGGTTGTAGTATAAACACGAACACACACCCCTCTTCTCTGAGGACATGAATCCAGAGCAGGAGCTTTACTTTTTTCTACCAGTACCTTCCTGCCTTTTCTGACTAATTGCTGAATTGTCGGCATATTTTCAGTTATTTTAGTATTAATCTTTGCCCAAAAAAATGGTCTGCAAAGGTATTGATTTAATTTATTTTTTTATAATCACGGAAAAATATTTTCCCAAACCAATAATTCCCGTAATTATTCATGCCTGAAATCACACTAAATCAGGCTTAAAACATATTCTGAAACTAAACTTAATCGTAAGTTATGGACAGGCTTCTTCCCGACTTTTCCTGCAGAAAAAGGTTTTGTAAACTTACATTCGAAAGAAAAACCGGTACTCCTGAGTTTCAAAAAACTGGTGCAAAGAAAATAAAAAAAATTTATATTATGCTATCTCTCTAGAACTGTTTTTAAAAAATTATTATTTTTATGCGCGCAAAACCGGTAAAAATCACATTATAATATAATATAATAATCAGACCTTTATGAAAACATACCAGACTGACGAGATAAAGAATATTGCCCTTTTGGGAAACTCGGGATCAGGGAAAACCACACTTGCTGAAGCCTTGCTCTTTAATGGCAGTGTCATAGAAAGAAGAGGAACAATTGACGGGAAAAATACAGTTTCCGATTATCGTCCAATTGAACATGAGAACGGAAACTCAATTTATTCGACCGTTCTTTATACAGAATTTCTGAACAAAAAAATAAATATCCTTGATACGCCCGGCCTGGATGATTTCAGCGGCGGAGTAATTTCTTCGCTTTATGCTGTTGACTCGGCGATTATGGTAATAAATGTTCAAAATGGCGTAGAGGTGGGCACTGAGATACATTTTCGTCATGCAGAGAAAGGTAATAAGCCGCTAATCCTGGTTGTAAACGGACTGGATCATGAAAAAACCAATTTCGATAAGTCATATGAGATGATGAAGGATTGGTTCGGCAATGGTGTTACACTTATTCAATTTCCTGTTAATGAAGGCGTTGGCTTCGATTCCGTTATTGATATCCTTAAAATGAAAATGCTTCAGTATCCAAAGGATGGCGGGACTGCCAAGGTTAGTGATATTCCTGAAGAACATAAGGGAAAAGCAACAGAACTTCACAGTGCTCTCATCGAAAAAGCAGCCGAAAGTGATGAAGCCCTAATGGAGCTTTTTTTCTCAAATGACACTCTTACGGAAGAGGAGATAAGGAAAGGTATTGCAAAAGGTATTATATCACGGGGCATGTTCCCGGTATTCTGCATATCGGCAAAAAATAATATCGGTATTGACCGGCTATTGGAGTTCATTGTAAACGAAGCACCCTCAATAACCGACATGCCTGCACCAAAGAACAGCAAAGGCGAAGAGGTAAAGCCGAATCCTGCCGGACCGGCTTCTGTTTTTGTCTTCAAATCTTCAATTGAAGAACATATAGGAGAGATCAATTATTTCAGGGTGTATTCCGGAAAGATCACTGAAAATCTCGATATTATAAACAGTAACAACGGTACAAAGGAAAGACTGTCACAGCTTTATATATGCGCCGGGAAAAACAGGACAAGGGTCCCTGAACTTCATACTGGTGATATAGGTGCTTTCGTGAAACTGAAAAACACGAGGATGGGTCATACTCTTAATGCACAGGGAAATAACTGGAAATATGAGGGTGTAGTATTTCCTGAACCAAAATACCGTACGGCTATTAAAGCAGTGAGTGAAAGTGATGATGAAAAACTTGGTGAGGCACTGAATAAGATTCACCTTGAAGATCCAACAATTCTGATTGAATATTCAAAGGAACTGAAACAGATAATAGTACATGGGCAGGGTGAATACCACCTGAATATTATGAAGTGGCATCTTGATAATATCTATAAGATCCCTTCAAATTTTAATTCACCGAAAATTCCATACCGCGAAACAATCACGAAAGCTGCGCAGGCAGATTATCGCCATAAGAAACAGTCGGGAGGTGCAGGTCAGTTTGGGGAAGTACATATGATTATTGAACCCTATGAAGAGGGATCAGCTCCGGTTAACATGCAGAAAATAGGCGGAAAAGATTTCAAGCTGTCAATAAGAGATACCGAAGAGATAAAACTTGCCTGGGGCGGAAAACTTGTTTATGTGAGCTGTATAGTGGGAGGATCGATCGATGCACGCTTTATGCCGGCGATACTCAAGGGTATCATGGAAAAGATGGAAGTGGGTCCGCTGACCGGATCCTATGCCCGCGATATAAGGGTTTACGTTTATGATGGCAAAATGCACCCGGTTGACTCAAACGAGATATCATTCAGACTTGCCGGCCGTAATGCTTTCAGCATTGCATTTAAGAATGCAAACCCAAAGATTCTTGAACCTGTTTACGATGTTGAGATCATGGTCCCATCCGACCGTATGGGTGATGTGATCAGCGATCTTCAGGGACGCCGCGGCATGGTGCTCGGAATGTCAAGTGAAAAGAGGCTTGAGATCATTAAAGCCAGGGTTCCTCTTGCTGAAATGAATAAATACTCAACAGCCCTGAGTTCAATAACAGGCGGACGGGCCATCTATTCAATGAAATTTGCTGAGTACACCCAGGTACCAGGCGAGATACAGGAGGCTGTAATTAAAGCATACGAAGAAGAGGAGGAAGAGGAATAATAACAGTAGGGGCGTTGCATGCAACGCCCCTACTGTTATATTCACACCGTCTTCAGAACATCCCATACAAATGCCCTGATACCTACCTCTTCATTAATAACATTTATCTTTTTTACCTTGTCGAGAATTGTATCAACAAGTTCGTCATCAACAATCGTAAGCATACTCTTATTGATTTCCGGCCATGCATGTGTCCCAAGGTGAGGGACACCGGTGTTGCTTCCTCTTCCCTGGACATTTTCCCAGAGTGTATAGCCTTTTATTCCAAGCTTATCCATAAGAAAGTCTACTTTTTCGGTATGAGCCTGATTATATATGATCATTACAGCTTTCATAATTTATGATTTGAATGATTAAAGTTTAATTGTTGTTATCGTTTCCGTTCATAAAGTCAAAACCGGAATAGACAGCTATGTTCTTATTTCTCTCGCCATGTTTTGAAAAGATCGCATAAACAACAGGCACTATTACCAGTGTCACAAATGTTGAGAATATCAATCCTCCGATAACTGCAACACCCATCGGGCTCCATAACTCCGAGCCGGAACCGCTGCTTAAGGCGAGGGGCAACATCCCGAGGATAGTCGTTGCCGATGTCATGAGAACAGGTCTGAGCCTTGATCTGCCTGACATTGATATTGCTTCATAAAGTTCATTGCCTCTTTCCCTCATAAGATTGATAAAGTCAACAAGCACAATGGCGTTCTTTACAACAATACCAATAAGCATCACCGCACCAATTCCTGAAATAACACTCAGAGTAGTATTGGTAATGAACAGAGCCAGCGCCACACCTGAAAAGGCAAAGGGAATAGAGAACATTATTATGAAAGGCATTTTCAGGGATTCAAATTGCGAGGCCATAATAAGATAAACAAGTATCAGGCTCACCAAAATAAGGAATGCAATATCCATAAAGGATTCCATCTGTTCTTCTATTGCTCCCGATATCTGTACCATCACACCTGAAGGAACGGGTGTCTCATCTATTGCTTTCTGAACTTCTACCTGAAGCTCTGTCAAAGATCTCTTATATGGCGTAAAAGAGACATTAACAATCCTTTCCCTGCGTTTTCTGGCAATACTTGGCGGCGACCAGTATTCCTTGATATCTGCAATCTCACCAAGCCTGATTATCTGACCCATTGGATTTGTTATTCCAATGTTTTCAATATCAGTAAGGGTACTCCTTGCGCTCTCTTTAAACCTTACGACTACATCATACTCATCACCTGATTGACGAAGCCGGGTTGCAGTCATTCCTTCAACCCTGTTCTTTACAGCTGATGATACCATTGCCGTATTTAAGCCGCTGGTTATCATTTTATTCTGGTCGAGAATAATCTGCAGCTCAGGTTTGGATTTGTCGCGGCTAATAGTCACATCTTTTGCCCCCTCAATCTTTCTGATTTTAGTTGCCAGCTCCTCAGCTACAATATTTGTTTCAGCGATATTATAACCATATATTTCAACATCAACAGTATTGGATCCGAAGCTTGCCATGCTTTCCGAGGTACTCACTGTAAAATCAACAATCTCAGGTAATTTAGCAAGTTCAACTCTCATTTCATCAGCAATGGTCATTACATTCTTTTCCCTTTCTTCAATCGGGACAAGCCTCATTGAATATGTTATTACATGAGTCCCGCCTGCACCGAATAAAGATGAGAACCCGGCCTGGTCGTCTGAACCGGTTGATGAGGATACAAGATTGACCTCCGGGTATTTATCCTTGATGAGTTCATCGATTTTATCGGTTGTCTTTATAGTCTCGTCCACCCTTGTACCTGTCTGAAGCTCAATTGTTGCAGTAATTCTTGACTGGTCTGCTTCAGGGAAGAACTCTGTGTCAACCACGAAAAACAGGCTCATTGACGCCACAAAAATCACAATTGCGATAAGTAATACCACTGTTTTGTGATGGAGAGCCCAGCGAAGGGTCTTCTCATAAAAATGGTCAAACCAGTCAAGAGCTTTCCTGATACTTCCATCATAGGTCCAGAACGATGCATCCTTTCTAATGGGATACCATTTAAGTAAAAGGGCACTCATTGTGGGAGTAAGAGTTATTGCAGCGAAGACCGATGTTATAATAGTTATTGACACCAGCATACCAAGCTGCTTAAAGAGTACTCCGGTAAGTCCCTTTACAAATGTGAGCGGGAAGAAGACTGCAACCACTGTTAATGTTGTGACAATAACTGCGAGCCATACCTCATTTGTAGCATAAATTGCCGCCTCCCTGGGACGGCTTCCCCTTTCAACATGTTTTGTGATGTTTTCCAGGACAACAATGGCATCATCCACCACCATACCTATTGCAATTGAAAGTGATGTCAGTGAGATGATATTTATTGACTCCCCTGTGACAAATAGATATATAAAGGCCACTACCAGGGAAATAGGGATTGTAACAATGATTATAATAGTAGCCCTCCAGCGCCCCAGGAAGAATAGTACTACAAGAACCACAAAAATTGCAGCATAAAGGAGCGTTTCTGTAAGGTTGCTTATTGAATCCTTAATAAATGTTGCACTGTCAAAAAGCTTTTCTATCTTGACATCGGTCGGCAGATCATTTGTTAACCCGGCAAGTGTTTTCTCTATCTCCTTTGTTACTTTTACGGTATTGCCTCCTGATTGCTTCTGAACATACATGGTCATCCCCTGGAGACCATTTATCCTTGTATCGAGTTTTGTTTCACGGATTGTATCACGTACTACTGCAACATCTCTCAGGTATACATTATTGCCGTTATAGCTGCTTACAACCAGGTTTTTTATGACATCACTCTCGGGGAATTCACCTTGTATCCTCAGAGGATAATCATTCTGGCCCATTTCTATATAACCTGCAGGCATGTTCATGTTCTCTGCCCGTAAAATATTGCCGATCTGTTCTATTGTAAGATTGTATGCCTCCATCTTCCGCGGATCAACATCAATGTATACTTTACGGCCGGGGACACCTGCAAGACTAACTGATCCGACACCCTCTATCCTGTTGAGGGGATTTACTATTTTCTCATCAAGTATTTTTTCAAGCCCCCTGTAACTCTCTTCTGCAGTAATGGCATAGAAGATTATAGGCATCATACTTGAATTGAATTTCATTATTGTCGGCTTTTCACTGTCCTCAGGCAGATAATTCTCTATGAAACTAAGGTTGCTTCGGATGTCGTTGGAAGCTTCATCGAGATTTGTACCATATTCAAAATTCATAAAGATTACCGAGAGACCATCACTTGAGGTGGATGTCATTTCCTTAAGATTACTTACAGAGTTGAGCATATCTTCTATAGGTCTCGTTATATTGGATTCTATATCAGATGCGCTTGCCCCCGGATAGGTTGTTACTACTCCGACGAATGGCAATTCCACCTCGGGGTATAGATCCACAGGAAGCTGGGTCAGTGAATAAAGACCTATCACGATCAATGCCACAAAAATCAGGATTGTCGTTACCGGTCTCCTTACGGAAGTACTGTATATACTCATTTTAATCTGTTGTTAGTCTGGATTTATTCTACTATTTCTATTTTATCATCATTAAGGAGCCTGGATTGTCCTTCCGACACAATCCTGTCATTCTCAGTCAGATTATCTGAAATAATCTCAAGTTTGTCATCGAACCGTTTTCCTAACAGCACCTCAACACGTTTTGCAACACCCTGATCCTCAATAAATACATACCTTACATTGGTGCCCTCCTGCAGAAGCACAGTACTGGCCGGAACGACAAAGGTCTCAACCTCCCCAAGATCCATTGAAACCCTTACAAACATGCCGGGTTTAAGAAGTCCTTTCTTGTTTGGAAGTTCGATCTCAGTTATAAATGAACGGGTAGCTGAGTTGATAGTTGGCGCAACAATCAGTACCTTACCATTGAAAATCTCATCTTCATAAACATCAGCTGTAATTGTTGCGTTCATTCCTTTTTTGATCAGCGGATAATATTGCTCAGAAACGGCTACATTGATCTTCAGAAGATCGACCTGCATCAGGGTTACAATTGCCGCTTTACCCGACATTGTTGTTGGTGCTCCGGAATACATTTCTCCATCTTCAAAATATTTTCCTGTCACAACACCTGTGAAGGGAGCTTTAACAAGGGTATTCTTCTCCATGAAGTTTACATTCGTTTTCAGGACATCATATTGAGTTTTTGTCTGATCATATGTCTGCTGCTTTACACTTCCCGTTCTAAGCAGTGTGTCAAGCCTGTTAAGGTCTTTTCCCAGACTGGCAAACTGAAGCTTAAGCTGGTAAAGCTGTGTCCGGTCCATCAGGAAAAGATTATCGCCCTTATTTACTTCATCTCCATTTTCAACATATATTCTTTCAATCCTTCCCGGAGATGAGGGAACCATATTGACCTCCTCGTAAGGGAGAATGGTAGCTGTATAGTCAATAGTCCTGGCAATTTTTGTTTTTGCAAGAGCTAATACTTTAACTGGAATTGCAGCTTTTTCAGCTGTCACTTCACTTTGAGCCGCAGATCTGTCGGTAGCTGATGAACATCCTGCCAGCAGAACTATACTGAAAAGTATTACCGGAATTGTTTTTAAGTATTTCATTATCAGATATTTTATTGATTTTCTATTATTTATTACATATTGTTTAACAGCTTGTCGAGAGCCAGTTTTGTCTGCAGAAGGTTCATAAGGGCTGATACATAATTGTTTTCCGCCTGAAGATACTGGCTGTTCGCCTGTGTAAGTTCAAGGCTGGATGCCATCCCCTGGCTGAATTTGTTTTCCATGCTCTCATAAACCCTGCGGGAGACCTCCACATTGTCTTTTTGGCTTTTGTACTGAAGGTTTGCATTGACAAGATTATACCTGAGTTGTTTTTCCTGAATTCTTAGCTGTTCAGAGATCATATCTTTTGTATTTCTGGCTTTCTCCAGATTTAACTGCGCCTTTTTGATTCCTGCATATCGTTGCCCGCTTGCTATAATAGGTATTGAAAGCTGAAACGCTATAAGGGAGCTGTTGTACCAGTTAATCTCCGATATTTCATCTCCCATGCCTGTTTTTGTTGTCGATATAACGCCTGCCAGGGAGGGTAATACCTGAGCTTTCTTTGCCTTCAGGCCCAATGCAGATAACTGCTCCTGTCCTTCTATGAGTTTATAATTCAGGTTGTTTGTGTAATTGAATTCCTGGGACATGAGGGCTTCAACATTTATATCTTTTGTAAGATCATCCAAGGTCCCTGTGAGCTTGATCTTTGTATCTGACTCTACGCCAAGCTGAAACCTTAATAAATTGTAATTTAGCTCTATAGTTCTTTCCAGTGAACTCTTCGAGTTTTCAACCATTGTAACATTTGAAACCATTTGATCAACATCTGTTGATTCCGCCATTCCTACACTGAACATTGTTTTTGTTGAATTAAGAGTCTCCCGAAGGTTGTAGAGATTACCATCAAGAATCCTCAGCGACTCTTCTGATACCAATATCAGGTAGTATGCAGATGCAACAGCTTCTCTGATATCTAGCTCGGTATTGCTTACGTTAGTTTCGGCTAGCTTTTTTGCGAGTTTTGTGGTTTCTATTCCTACAAGGTATGGAGCATTGAATAATAACATGCTTGCCTGTAATGCAACAGATGCATTATACTGAGATCCCATAGTAATTTCAATTTTATCATTGGGATTACCAAAGAAGTCAGGAATAAGAAAGACCATCTGTTTGAGGTTGTCGGTGAAACCTGCGCTTGAAGAAACCTGTGGCAATCCTGCGGAAATTGCTTCCCATAATGCCATTTTAGATGCCTTTACATCCAACCTGGCTGAAATTACCATCCTGTTATGCTGTATGGCAAATTCCTGAGCCTCCTCTAATGAAATTGTCAATTCATTTCCCGGTACCTGTCCTGTCAGCATTGTCCAGGAAACTGCAAACGATACAACTGAGGTAATTAAAAATTTTCTTTTCATAAAATCAGATTTATTCTTTGTCTTTAAAATGTTGACCATTAATTAATATTGGACCCTTCTTCTTATAAAAATTTATAAGTTCAAGACCCTTTTGTGTTGAAATACCCCTTAAGTAATTTATAAAAAAGTCCCTTATTACATCTTCATTTATCAAATCGTCCTCAGCAGATACATCCTTGTCGCCCGACATTTTCATAACTTCCATCAAACACTTGTTTGTTATCATTATGTCTAAATCCTTGCGAAAAATGCCTTCCTCAATTCCTCTCTTTAGAATTTCAGCATTATTGTTGTAGTAAGGAAGCTCATCTGTCTTATTAAACTTATTGATCATATCATTATGGAATCTTTTCATGTCCATCCGGAATGCGGGGCTCATATTACGGAAATGTTCCGTCATAATATCCAGTAATTTGAAAATGGCCTCAATAACATTTTCTGATTCTTCAAGCACCCTGACAGACAGTTTCTCCTGCTTTAAGGCCATCCACTTCAGTACGCCGGAGAGCAGGTCGTCCTTGTCCTCAAAAACCTCATAAATTGTTCTTTTTGATATACCCATCTGGTTCGCAAGCATATCCATTGTCACTGACCTTATTCCAAAGGTCCGGAACATAACCGCTGCTTCCTCTATTATTCTTTGTTTATTATCCATGGTAAAAATAAAAACGCTGCAAAAATATGAAAACTATTTCAGTTTACAAAGTTTTCATAGATAAATTGCTGTTACATTTAGATAAAAGAGCGAAATTTACCGGTGAATAACACTCCTCTCCCGCTAAAGCGGTATCTCCCCTAAAGGGGCGACAACGTTGGTTATTTAATGTAATGCAGGCATAGTGTGAGTAGAAGGAGGATTGAAATAAAATCAATTTATAATATTTTAAATATGAATACTACAAAAAAGACTATTTACCAGGTCGATGCATTTACTGCCGAGCCATTTAAAGGAAATCCGGCAGGAGTATGTATTATTCAGAAGGAGGTTTCAAAAAAATGGATGCAAAATGTTGCTGCTGAAATGAATCTTCCGGAAACTGCATTTATTGTGGGTACAGGTGATAAGTATAAAATCAGGTTTTTTTCCCCTGAATCAGAGGTTCCCCTGTGTGGTCATGCAACTCTTTCATCAGCTCATATTATATACCAGGAAGGAATTGTCGGTAAGGATAAGACAATTACATTCGTCTCAGGGGTTGGAGATCTATATGTCAGAAAATCAGGAAACTGGATTATTATGAATTTCCCTGCATATAGTGTTGAACTAATGCAGATTCCGTCATCTGCAGAAAAGCTTATTGGTATCAAGCCAGAAGAACTATACAGGAGCAGTCACGGCTGGACCCTGGCATTGCTGCGCAGCGAAGAGGATGTCCGTAATCTTAAGCCCGATTTCAATCTGATGAAGGATTCCCCTTTTGGTAATCTCATTGTTACAGCTCCATCTGAAGATACAAATTTCGATTTTTGTGTCCGTTGCTTTGCTCCTGCATTGGGGATAAATGAAGATCCTGTTACCGGTTCGGCACATAGTGCCCTGACTCCTTTCTGGAATAAGAAAACCGGGCGTGAGGAATTCATTTCCCGCCAGGTATCAAAAAGAAGTGGTATCTTAAAGGTAGTCTTGAAAGGCAACAGGGTTGAAATTGCAGGTCATGCCAAAACAGTTTTTAAGGCTGAATTGTATGTGTAAAAAGTAAAACGGTTCAGAGGTTTAGTGGTGTAATGGTTTAAGATCAATAGTAAATAGATAATACAGGAAAACTTGCAACAGAAAGAATGGTATGTAATTGATAATGCGGAGGATGTATATTCTCCGGCACTTCTGATCTATCCCGACAGGATCGAAGAGAATATTCTTAAAATGATTGTTATAGCTGGAGATGCTGATCGTCTGAGGCCCCATGTTAAAACATATAAAATGCCGGAAATCATCCGGTTACAGATGAAACACGGCATAAAGAAATTTAAATGTGCCACTATTGCTGAAGCTGAAATGGTTGCCAGGTGCGGGGCTCCGGATATATTACTGGCATACCAGCCTGTAGGACCTAACATAAACAGGTTTTTCCAGCTTAAAAAATCTTTTCCGGAAATAAAGTTCTCATGTATTGCTGATTCGGAAGAGGTGATAATGATGTTATCGGAGGCTGCATCAACAAATAACAATGAGACACATGTCTGGCTGGATATCAACAATGGTATGAATCGAACCGGTATTCAGCCCGGGGTAAAAGCAGCTGTACTGATAAACATGATCAATAACCTTCCAATGCTTAAAGCTGAGGGATTGCATGTTTATGACGGTCACATAAATGAACCCGATTATTCTCTACGAAAAAAAATATGTGATGAATCATTTGCCCCTGTCACAGATTTCCTCCAGGAACTCGGGAAAGAAGGAAATGCACCTTTGAAGATCATTGCAGGAGGATCACCTACCTTTCCTCTGCATGTGCATCATGAAAACGTTGAAATGAGCCCCGGAACAACATTATTGTGGGATTATTGTTACAGCAGTGCTTTCCCCGATATGGGCTTTTTACATGCTGCAGTGCTTTTATCACGTGTAATCAGTAAACCTGCTGAGGGGATAATCTGCCTTGACCTGGGACATAAATCTGTTGCTTCAGAGATGCCCCAGCCACGAGTTAAAATTCCAGGTCCGGGAAATTACACTATAGTTAATCATAATGAGGAACATATGGTTATCAGGACAGACCGTGCATCAAAGATGAAAATCGGTGATCCTGTTTATGCTATCCCTTTTCATATCTGTCCGACCGTTGACAGGTTCGATACAGCTTCTGTTGTCAGACATGGAAGAGTCACTGAACAGTGGAGTATTGAAGCACGAAAAAAGATTATAACAATCTGATAATGTGTCTAAAACAAAACACAGCTGGGATTTAGTATAGGGGTGTGGCAGTAAAAAGGTCTTATTGTCTTAAAGTCTTTTAGTCATCTTTCAACGAAGCATCAGGATAGCAAAACGTAAGAACAACAAAGCGTAAGGACCTATAGACTTTAATTATCGGTACAAATATAAAAACCCGCGGTAAGCTTTTCCGTCATAATCGACGTCATCCCATCCTAATGCCCTGATAATATAGAAATAAACTCCGGGGCGGGCTTTTACGGAAGAGTTATTGATATTACCATCCCAGCCTGTCCAGTTTTTGAGGTTCTCTCCTTCGCCACTGAATGCATAAACTTTCATCCCTGAACGGCTGAAGATCTCTATGCTCAAATATCTGAGCGATTTGGATTCAACCATAAACCTCTCATTGTATGGATCACCATCGGGAGTGAAAACATTAGGTATTCCCAGGGATGATGGCTCAACGGTAATAACTTCAGACCTGAGCGAATCGATGCAATGAAGCCCACTTTCAATTGTAAGTAACACTGTATATTCTCCAGGTTTATAATAAATATGCGGCTCTGGATACTGCTGGTCTGAGAAGGTGCTGTCACCAAAATCCCATGTGTACAGGTACCCCCTCACCGATTCATCAGTAAATGTAACTTCAAGTGGTGCTTCGCCCTCCGAAGGATCAAATATAAAATCAGCATCTACATGGATCGACTCATAGAAAAAGGATGATTCGCTGCTGCATGCCAGGGAGTTAACGGTTAATGTATATGTCAGATCTTCAAGTGGAGGGGTGAATGTGATCGGGTCAATTTCTGTTTCCGGATGAGGAATTGGTGATATTGGCTCTGACGACCAAATAAAAGATAATTCGTTACTCAGGTCAAGAGGGGAGCCTGTGCCAGGATCAAAGTAGGGGAATGTATTTACAGTTGCAGCAGTATCACCATCAAGAGCCACATAATTGCAGTGTTTTATAGGATTTTCAAGTTTTGCCTCAGCAAAAGGAGGTTCGTCAAATACTACCCAGGCTACGAAGCTTGTATCAGGAAAACCTGCACTGTCTATTTCCAATTTATACCCTCCTTCAACAAGGTTGTTTATTGTTGAAGAGGTTACACCTGTTTCATTTTTAACAGCATCGCTGAAACTATTGTTGGTTTCATTCCAGCGGAACCAGGAAAAGGTATAGGGTCCTCCTCCACCGGATACAGAAGAAGAAAGCGTTCCTGTTTCTGTCCCGGTGGTACTGCAATAAATAAAAATGGGATCATTTGTACCCGGCATCGACGGATATGAGGTATACCGTATTGCACCGGATCCGGGAGCAGTAAGCTGACCATGCAAAATTAACGGCAAAAAAACGGCTGCAATGATAAACCAAAAACGCACAGGCAAACAGAGATTTTTTATATTAACGTATCCTATTACACTATTTGTATAATATTTCACAATTATAATAAAATCTATTGAATTTGGATTTATTGAGATGCAATGCATATTGCTGAGACGCGATGTATCAAGTCTCTTCATCATGTTTGTTGATAAGTTTTGTTGATAATTTTTCAACTTACTATTTAGCTGAAGTGGTATTTATTATTTTTGTCTCACCCCAAACGCTGTAATTCTTGCAAATTAATGGCTCATAATTATCTCAACGACCTGAATGAAGCTCAGCAAGAGGCTGTTATCCATACTGAGGGACCGGCTCTTGTCGTTGCAGGTGCCGGTGCCGGGAAAACCAGGGTGCTCACCTACCGGGTTGCACATCTTCTCCAGAAGGGGGTGTCAGCCGGTAAAATCCTGGCCCTTACCTTTACTAACAAGGCTGCCGGTGAGATGAAGGATAGGATTGCCACAATTGCCGGTGCTGAAATATCCCGTTACCTGTGGATGGGAACCTTTCATTCAATTTTTGCCAGAATACTCAGGATCGAAGGTGACAGGCTCGGGTATAAATCAAACTACACCATTTATGATGCTGTCGATTCAAAAAGCCTGGTCCGGACGATAATAAAGGAACTTAACCTGGCTGACAATGTTTATAAACCAGGTGTTATAGCTGCAAGAATATCAACCGCTAAAAATAATCTGGTAACTGCCAGTATTTATGCAGCTGATAATTCAATGTATGAAAATAATAAGGCATGCCGCATACCATTGCTGGCTGAAATATTCAAAATATATGCAACACGCTGTTTCAGGTCAAACGCCATGGATTTTGACGATCTTCTCCTGAACACCAATATCCTTTTCAGGGATTTCCCTGACATACTGGCTGCATACCAGGAAAGATTCAGATATATCCTTGTAGATGAATACCAGGATACTAATTATGCTCAATACCTCATTGTAAAAAAACTTGCAGCAGTCCACCATAATTTATGTGTCGTGGGAGACGATGCACAAAGTATCTATTCATTCCGCGGTGCAAGGATCGAAAATATACTGGAATTTAAAAATGATTATCCCGACTACCATCTGTTTAAGCTCGAACAAAATTACCGGTCAACACAGACTATTGTCAATGCAGCCAATGAGATAATTGCGAATAACGAAGGACAGATACACAAAAAGGTCTATTCAAAGAATGAGCAGGGAGAGAAGATAATGGTAATGCAGGCCATGACCGATACGGAGGAGGGATTCAATATAGCTTCGGATATTCTTGACAAAAGCCTTTCCCTGCAACTTAACTGGAGTGATTTCGCTATTCTGTACAGGACAAACGCACAGAGCAGGATATTTGAAGAGACACTCCGGAGGAAAAACATTCCTTACAAGATCTATGGAGGCCTCTCATTTTATGAACGCAAGGAGATAAAAGACATTCTTGCCTATTTCAGAATGGTAATAAATCACGATGATGAGGAGAGTCTGAAAAGGTCAATAAACTACCCTAAAAGAGGGATTGGTGGCACAACGGTTCAGAAGATCCTGGACCTGGCGGCTGAATTTAATACGACAGCGTGGAATATAATTGCCAGTGCAGAAAAATATCCGGGACATTTTAATGCGGGGACCATCAAAAAGTTATCGGCTTATGTTGATTTGATAAATAATCTTTCTGCCGATACCGCTAAATCGGATGCATATACTCTGGCAAAAGAGATTGCTTCCGCCACAGGAATATTTAAAGAGCTGATGGATGGCAAGCTGCCAGAGGAGATCAGCCGTTATGAAAACCTCGAAGAGCTTCTGAATGCAATCAAGATATTCACCGAAGCCGCTGAGACCAATGGGGAACCATCAACACTTGAGGCTTACCTGGCAAATGTTGCCCTGCTTACCGATCAGGACAATGAAAAGGTGGAGGACCGTAATAAGGTTACACTGATGACTATGCATTCAGCCAAGGGGCTGGAATTCAAGCATGTATATATTGTCGGAATGGAGGATACCCTCTTCCCGTCTCCTTTGTCGGCCGGCAGCGCCAAAGAACTTGAGGAGGAACGGCGTCTTTTTTATGTAGCTGTGACCCGGGCTGAAAAGATGGCCACCCTTAGTTATGCATTGAACAGGTACAAGTGGGGAAACCTGGAAAGAAGCAAACCCAGCCGGTTTCTACGAGAGATCAACCCGCGATTTCTTGATTATCCGCAAACCGGAGGCAAACCATTCCATGGAAGGACGGGATACGGAAATAAATCTTCAATGTTCCGTGAAGAAACTGCAAAATATACAGAGAAACCCCGATTGAGGAAATTTGAGAAGTCAATCAGTCAGGTTCAAAGCACATTCAACGAAACCGACCCCTCAGAGTTTTGTGAAGGAGACATCGTCCGGCATGAGAGGTTTGGAAATGGTGTTATCGTATCAATCGAAGGTGAAGTTCCCAACAAGACTGCTTCAGTTCAATTCGAAAAAGAGGGCCGTAAAAAACTTCTGCTGAGGTTTGCGAAGTTGAGGAAACACCCGCAGTAAAGAGAACCCTGCAAAAAACCTGCCGGAACCGAAAGGCTCGCGGCAGGTGAAAACATATTAAGAAAGAAAACGGAATGCCCTGTTTATGCCAACGCTGGTTCTGCCGGTTTTTCTTTTTCAATAAGCACTGACTGATAAAGTGTTGCGAATGAACTGGATATCCACATGATGGCCGGGAATATACCTACAAAAAACATCATGAGACCAAATATTATAATAAAAAAGGAGATTAATCCCATGGCGAAGATCCTCCAGCCATGTCCCCTGGTAAGTTTCCAGCTCAGCTCGACCGCTTCAATAGGATCAAGTTTTTTATCCATCACAATATAGGATACAAATACGAGCCTGCAGGCAATTATTATTCCTGGTATCAGAAGTGCGAAGCAGCCCAGGACAATAAGTGCTACAACAAGCAGGTTTGCAAGGACAATATGGAGGTAGTTTTCCCAAAATCCTTTTATCAGCATCTCAAAATCAGGTTTTATCTTCCTGACAGCCTGAACAAAGGTCATGTCGGTGCCATATTGAAAAACAGGAACCACAAAGAATGCAAAAAGCAATGATAAAAGTCCGAAAAAGGCTGCAAGGATCCCTATCGAAGCCCAGTTAAATATATTGTCCGCGTTTCCCATCCATTCCCATGGTGCCCTGTGTAAATCACCTGCATCAAACTTAATATTAAGCATCCTTATCGGTGCTGTAACCACAGCTAATATAATGACGATCAAAAGGAGCCTGATAAAGTTGTCTGCCATTACTCTCCAGCCCGTCCCAAAGCTATTGCCAAATGTTGGTTTTAAAGTGTACTCTTTTACTGTTTCCATTTTTAAAAATATTTGTTAATAATTAAATTAATTTCTGAAGCAAATGTAAACCCGGGAAATCATATGTATTGCATACTATAGTAGTGATTTTTTATTTCCCTACTTTAGTAGTGTGTTCAATACTTTGGTAGTGGTTAAATTTAAAAAGCCTGTTATCAGGATTTTTATATCTTTATATTATTATGCTCAGGTACCTGGTTTTAATCCTTTTCATTCTCTCAGTTGCCCTTGCAGCTGGAAGTGTGGTCCTTACATCAAGACTTAGAAACAGGTACAGGACAGAAATATTCTCCTCGCTTTTGTATTTCCTGGTATTCGTATATACTTTCGGTTTTTATGGCATCTGGGGACAGGTATTAATAAAGGCTTTCCTCTCTCCCTATATTGAACAAAACCTGATTACGAGGTTTTCAAACATTTCTTTGTTACTGGGGCTCCCCTTCCTTGTATTTGCCTGGCTGATGCTTTTGAGATTCTCAGGTGAAATTTCAGGAAGGAAATATAATAACCGGCATCTGATATGGTTCCTGCTGGTAAATTTTATAATTATTTCTGCCGTGGGCTATTTCATAACACAGGAAAAGACTTCAAATCCTGAGTTATTGATCAGATCTTATTTTATTATAATGAATTTTATCTTTTTTACAGTAGCCTCATTTTTAATCCTCTCCCCTAAAAGAGGAAAATCGGTTTTTCAAACACTGGACAGGAGGATTATTGCGGGAGCGATAATTGCAATAATTTGTTTTCAATATGTCCCTCTTGTTTTTTATACCGCCTCTGTTTACATAGCCCTGGTGTTTATTCTTACTTTTTTTGCCGGTAATGCTTTTTTGCCTGTTTATTTTACCTATGGTACAATGGTATCTTTGTTTATATCAGAGGCTGGTAAGGAATTTCCCTTTGATGATTTTTGTAAAAAGTTCGATATTTCTCCACGTGAGACAGATATTATCCGTGAGATATGTAATGGATTCAGTAACAAGGAAATAGCTGACAGGCTTTTTATAAGTCTCCAGACTGTCAAGGATCATACCCACAGGATCTATATCAAAACCAATGTCAGGAGCAGGGTACAGCTGATCAACCTGGTGAAGGAGGAGATACCCCCGGGTAGCTAACCCCTGGCCATCAGCCATCTGGCTGATGGCCTGCCCCCTAAAGGGGGGTTGGGGGGTTGGGGGTCAGAATTCCATAAATACTATAACCTGTCCTTTCTCGAATTCCAGTTCGAAATAATCCCCGGTTGCTTCATTGAGTGTAGCCTCCCACCAGTTTTTAAGTTTTCTTTTTATCAGAGGATACAGCAATCCTGAGGAGGTTATTTCTGTTTCAGGATTTATGGAAAAAATGGAAACCTGTTGTCCGGGTGAAGATTCAAATTTTCCGCTCTTGGTAACAGGATAAAAGATCCCTGTATCAGTGATCATCTTAACATTAATGAACTGCGCATATTCCGCAAGCAGTGAGATATTACCGACAGTATGATCTTCACGTTTCCCTGTTGCTCCCATGATCACAATATCATCATAACCTCTTTCAGAACACCATCTTACTGCCTTTGTCAGATCATTGGTCTCCTGCTCAGTATCTTTGAAAATCCTGTCTTTGTATCTATTGAGAATCTCCGGATTAAGTGAATCACAGTCTCCCACGATAGCAAACGGCTCAAGACCGAAGTTAATTAGGGATCGGGCTGCCCCGTCACAACAGATGATACGTAACGCGTTTTTTAGAATGCTAAGCGGAATTTCATGTGACGGAAAACTTCCGTCAGCCAGTATTACTGTATCCATGAGTTTCTTTTCTTTCATACTTGAAATATACGAATAATAGCGAAGATTCATCATCCTGCTTTACCCTTCAGCCATATATGAATAGAGATTTTAACTCCAGAGTGTTTTGAAATTTAATTTCCCATATTAAAATTATACTATTTCTATAAATCAAATTATTATTATACTTTTGATTTATTGCTTACACTTTTTTAAATGAAACAATACTTCCTCCTTGTTATTCTTACATTATTTCTAACTGCCTGTGATCAGAATTCAGAAAATATGATCAGAAAAGAGGTTTTATCAATTGCCGAAGATTATGTAACGGGCAATCTGAGTGATACAACTAAGATAACTCTGGATAATGGGACAATGATCATAGGTGATGATCAGAAAACCTATGTGATCGACCCGGAAAAGATATTTATTGGTTTCATTGATTCGGATACAAAAAAAGATGCAATTATTTCACTCTTACCATACCGGGGAAATATTGAGGTAACGACCGAACATTTATTCATTATAAATACTTCCGGCAGGCTTCTGCTTATCAGGACACTGGAATCTGATATGAAGATCCTGGAAATAAAAGACGGAGTTATCACTGCTGAAATCCCGGAATATTCCCGTAATTCTCCCCTGTTCTACTGTCCTTCATGCTGGGAAGTGGTTAAATACCGTTTTGTAAATGGGGAACCGGTAAGGATTGAGTGAAGCAATAAAGTATGGCTAGTGAGGAATCTCCCTTTTTTATTTCTTAAGCTTATAAACAACTGCTATTGACCTGTTTATTCCTGCAACAACCAGCGGGGTATCTCTCTCAAAATAGAGCAGCGATTCCACCATTCTCTGCAGCAAGATCCCGCTCTCAGAGGGCGATCGTTTATGGGATTCGAACATTTGATCTTATTACATTCCGGAGAAACATTTGTGGTTGTCAAAACCATGAATAATATTTTAAATGTTATTGAAATAAAAGACAGGAAGATAATTGCCGAAGTATCGACAGTTTCTCCGGATTCTCCCGGTTTTGGCTGTGACCAGTGCAGGGAAGTAGTTCAATATTGCTACAGGGATGGCGATTTGGAAAGAGTCGAATAGTAATGAAAAAGGGGCTTATCCAGCCCCTTTTTCTATAATCGTAATAAATAATACTACAGGTAATCAGGATTCTGTACAAGGACATCTGGCTGCAGATCAAGCTGAGTCTGTGGTACAGGCTGGTATTTATCCTTGTTGCTGAAAGATGCCCCATCCATAAAATCTCTTATTCTGAGATCGCCTTCAGCAAAATCATTCAGAGTCTGAACCATATCCACTCTCATTCCGGCAGGAAGATTATCCCAGCGCCTGAGGTCGAAGAAACGCATTCCTTCTGTGGCAAATTCAAGTCTCTGTTCCCATTGAACAGCCCTCATTGCCTCTTCCTTGGTGGCAAATGCAGGGTACTGTCCGCAAAGATAGTTTGCTGCAGGTTGTGTCCAGTCAACAGATCCGCCAACTAAATAATCGGCATCCGTAGTACCTGCGCCATATGGATAGACAGATGCAGGAAGCTCGGTTATCGTAACTCTTCCCATTACAACCTGGTTGTCAGCCCTGTCACGTATCTGGTTTACATAATCACGGGCAGTTACAAGATCATTCTCATAAGCTGCAATTTCGGCTCTCCATAGCAGTACGTGGCTGTAACGCAGGTATCTGAAGTTGTTGGCATTGATACCGGTTTGCCAGCCTGTTGTGGTTGAGAGTGAGTAACGTTCTGATTTTTTGCAGAATGGTTTTGCTGCCGGCATATATGGGCCGCCTTCAGTCTGTTTACGGATCCAGTTGCTGCCACGCATGACACCCCAGTCTTTATAGGGAATACCCCTGCGGCCTACTGTGAAGTCAAGACGAGGATCAAGCAGGTGGGTGGTAGGAACAAAAGTCTGATCAGAAGTTATGTTCTGGTCGTTTTCAAGATCGGTATCATTGTAAGTATCAAACATTGGCAATCCTGCTGCATCAACCTTATGAGCATTAACCAGGTTCTGTGAAGGCTGGTGGAATCCGCAGCACATACCGATGTCACCTCCATGCGGCCAGTTAAGGCCAATACCCATCTCGCCATTTAACGATTCGTTAATATCATTCACGCATGCCTGGATCTCAAAGATTGATTCAGCATTATTATTAGTTGCAATGTTGAAGTTATCGATGAAATTAGGCATAAGCGAATATTTACCGCTGGTGATGATATCATTGAGCAACGGTTTTGCTGCTGTATAATTCAGCTCCTGCATATATGCCCTGGCAGCCAGTGCCATTGCGGCATATTTTGTAGGACGGCCAGGGTCTGCCTGTGATGCAGGCAGGTTTTCCCATGCATACTGAAGATCGCTGATTATAAAGTTCAATACCGCTCCGTCAGCATTATCATTTGTAACCAGGGTTGCATCTTCGGTGTCCTCGGTAAGAATAGGAATATAATCACCAAAAACCAGCCATGCTTCAAAATTGAAAAGTCCCCTGAGGAACCTGATTTCAGACCTGAACCGGGTAGCTTCTGCCGCTGTTATGGTCCCGGCATCTTCTGTAGCCTTAATGATATTCAAGGTCTTATTGGCACGGTCAACACCCATTCCGATGTTCAGTCTCCATTTTTCTGCCGGATAATTGTTTGTGGTTGTTACTTCCCATCGCTCAATTTCATTAACAGGAACCTGGTCAGTTTTTTCTGATCCTTTGTATGCATCGTCGGATGCAGCTGATCCATAGGTCCAGTTTTGTATTGATGCACCCCAGGATACGGTCCACAGAGCACTGCCCTTTATCATTCCATAAGTCCCGGTCAATAATGCATCAATACCTTTCGCATCGTAAAAGACATTTTCTGAAGTGGAGCCCCACGGCGATTTTTCCAGAAATTCCTCTGAACAAGAATAACTCATGGTCAATAAAAGTATGACCATTATTATCGATAATTTTTTCATATTAGTTTTTTTTAAAAATTATAAATCATTTTCTCATTATAAACCAAGATTTATACCAAACATGATCTGGCGCGGTGTAGGCCATGCACCCAAATCCATGCCCATGTCATCACCTGAATTATTTAATTCAGGGTCAAGTCCACTGTACTTGGTAAGGGTAAACAGGTTGGTAACCTGAACATATATGCGTAAGCTCTTGACCTGAACTTTGCTCAGGATGCTTGATGGCATAGTGTAACCCAGTCTTAAGGTCTTAAATCTCAGGAAAGAACCGTCTTCAACAAATGCTGTTGACGGCTGCTGAGAAACGGATTCCTGATCCAGCTTGGGAAGCCTGGCATCTGCATTGCTTGCAAGTTTTGGACTGCCCCATGTTTCATATAGTGCAGAATGGCTCAATCCTCCGTTGAACATACCGTAGTCGATCCAGCGGGTAACATAGTTAATCATATCATTACCATAGCTTCCATAGAAGAACATGTTAAGATCAAAATTGGTATAGGTAAGATCGATATTCAAACCACCTGTAAGATCGGGATGAGGGTTGCCGATATATACCATATCGTCAGGAGTGATAATACCATCAGTTTTATCCATAACACCATCGCCATCAGTATCCACTGTAAGCTGGTCTTTATATTTGAAATGTCCGGCTTCATTGTAGGTCGTGGCACCATATTGTGGCCAGCTGGCTGCTTCATCATCTGTCTCAAATATGCCTAAAATCTCATATCCGTAGAACTGCGGGAATGATGTCCCAACGGTTGCACGCGTATAGTTCATCTGACGCTGACCTCCTGCAATGATCTCTTCGTTAACATTATCCGAGAGCTTCATAATTTCGTTGACATAACGTGAGATCGTAGCTTTAAGGCTGTAAGTGAATTTACCGCCAAGAGCCTGGTTCTTATAACCCAGTTCAAGATCGAAACCGGTATTTTTCATTTCACCGATATTCACGAATGGAGCTGTAGCAAGTCCCATAACTTCAGGAACGCTCAGCCGGTAAAGCATATCGGAAGTATTCCTCTGCCATATATCAAATGAAAAGCTCAGCCTGCTGTTCATGAATAGTGCATCCACGCCGGCATTCGTTGTTGATGTGGTTTCCCAGCCCACATCGGGATTGCCCAGGGTTGACGGCTGGAATCCGGCAATAGCGCTGGTATTCGATCCGTCAAGTGCATAAGCAGCCGTATATTTGCTGGATGCAAAAGTTGAATATGAGTTATAATTACCAATCCTGTCGTTACCGGAGAGACCCCAGCCCAGCCTGACTTTCAGGAAGTCAAGCCAGTTATTTGTGTTGGCCAGGAAATCTTCTTCCGACAACGTCCATGCAACAGAAGCTGCCGGGAATGTACCATAACGGTGTTCAGGGCCGAACCTTGAAGAACCGTCGCGTCGTACTGTTGCTTCAACCAGGTATTTTCCCATAAGGTCATAGTTAACACGGCCGAATATTGAGAAGAGCGACCATTCATCACCACTTCCGTCGTTGTCTTTGTTAATTTCACCTGACCTCAACTGCATATATAACGGATCTTGCGAAAAATACTGGCTCCTGCTGGCATTTGACCAATCATACTTGCTGGCAATAGCTTCTGTACCTGCTACAACGTTAATTTTATGAATACTGCCAAATGTGGCATTGTAATTAATTGTATTGGTCCAGTTCCATTGCAGGGCATGGTTCATGTCAACCCTCATACCGTTCACTTTGTTTGGCTCGGAGTGCTCGAAGCTTGGAATGGTATAACCTTTGTAATTCCACTGTCCGAAATTATATCCGAGTAAGCTCTTCGCTGTAAGTCCTTTTAATATTGTGACCTCTCCAAAGAAGTTACCCAGAATCCTTGCCCACACACCGTTGTTATTCTGATCTCGGGTCAGATAGGCTACCGGGTTACCGAAATTACCCATTTCCGCAGCCCTGGAGCCGGCAAAATTACCAGCAATGTCATATACAGGGCAAATAGGCTGAGCACGATAGGCATGTGAGATATTAGTGCCTTCACCATTATCGCCGAAATTACCATGTTCATCGATATAAACCACCTGCAGAGATTGACCGGCTTTAAACCAGTCGTTGAATTTTGCATCAGAGTTCATCCTGAATGTATACCTTTTGAAATTGGTATATATCAAAAAGCCATCTTCATTCAGATAATTACCTGAAAATGAATATGTTGCATTTGGACCACCACCTCTGACAGAAAGGTTATACTCCTGAATTATACCATTCCGGTAAATTTCATCGTACCAGTCTGTCCCGGTCTTATTGGCTTTAAAAATCTGATAGTCAGGATATTTATAAAGGGTAGGATCAACAGATGCAGCGCCTTCCATGGTACCGGCCGGCAAAATATAATCAGGAATCACCGGAGTAGCTCCGTTACCGTATTGTGCATGAGCAGTTGTAACGCCAGTGTTGGCACGCATAAGCCATACTGCTTCGGCATACTCCGATGTATTCAGCATATCATATTTAGTGATTGCTTTGGTAATGCCCGTTCTTACACTGAACTCAATATTAGGCTGCTGATTAATAGCACCCCTCTTGGTAGTGATAATAACAACACCGTTTGCACCCCTTGAACCATAAATGGCTGCTGAAGCAGCATCTTTCAGAATTGAGATAGACTCAATATCGTTGGGGCTTATATTGTTTCCTGGCGAAGATGGTACACCATCAATAATGTACAACGGATTAGGATCGTTAATGGTTCCAATCCCGCGGATACGGATGGTTGCATCACCACCGGGCCTGTTTGACGATGTAACGGTTACACCTGATGCCTGTCCCTGCAAGCGGCTCATTGCTGTCGGAGCAGTTGATACTGTCAACTGTTCGGATGATACTGTGGAAATAGAACCGGACAGGTCCCTCTTACGCTGTGTGGTATAACCTGTAACCACAACTTCCTGAAGAGCCAGTACATCGGAAATAAGGACCACATCTATCACGCTCTGTGAACCGACTGTGACAACCTGGGTTACATAGCCGATAGATGAAAATAGAAGCACTGATTCTGGACCAGGTACTCTTAGTAGTGAGTAACTTCCATTGATGTCAGTGATTGCTCCGATCGTAGTTCCCTGGACAGTAACGTTTACGCCCGGTAGAGGTCCCTCCTCTTCAGCAGTAACTCTCCCGGTGATGGTCCTTTCCTGACCAAATAAAATGCCAACGGAAAGTACCATGCTGAATACAAACAGCGCAAAGCGCCGTGCATTGGTAGAAATTTGCATAGTCATTTTTTTTAAGGTTAGTTAGGTTCTGTTCTATATTATATTAGCTTTCGCTAAAGTATCTCAAAGATAATAAATAATATTTTATTATAAACAAACATAATTCTTATTTTTTTTATCTGAATCTGAAAAAATGATGGCGTGCTAAACATAAAATTCTGCATCTAAGCATTTTATGAATGTTTCATCATTGTAAAAAATGGATATAATTTTACAAATTTCTTGCTGCAGACCCCAAAAAACATTTTATTCAAACGTTTTCTGAATTCAATTCCTTGTTGCATGATGAAAATATCTTTACTTATCTTTACTTTTTTTAGATACACATTTAAAAATATGAGGATTTTGATCGTTGAGGATGAGCCCAAAGTAGCATCATTCATCAGAAAGGGACTGGGTGAAAGCCATTTTGAAGCAGAAATAGCCTATGACGGAACATCCGCGGAAAAACTTGCAAGACAATACAAATATGATCTTTTTATACTTGATATTATTATCCCGGGGATTGGCGGCCTGGATCTTTGTAAGTTACTTAAGAAAATGCATCCCGGTGTGCCTGTACTTTTGCTTACTGCCAAGGAATTCTCTTTGCTTGAATACTTCATGAGAAACAGCGGAAGAGTACTTTCACGTAAAGATATCCTTGAACGTATAAGATTAAGTGAAAGAGTAAGATACAGACAAGGTCAATTTGAATTCACTCCTGCTCCTCCTATTGAAAAGAGCGAAGTGATATATAAGAAAGTTAAACTGGATTATTATTAATCTTTAAGTGATTGCACCATGGAGATAGATAAATGTAATAATCCGATAAGCACTGGTTTCTCCGTTCCGGTAAGAGCAAATCGTGATTCCAACCCGGAAGGAACTATAGTCAATGTTAACGGAGTGAAAATAGGAGGTCCTGAGGTTGTTGTCATTGCAGGACCATGTGCTGTCGAAAGCCGTGAACAGTTATATGAGACTTCCATGGCAGCTAAAAAGGGAGGCGCACGTATATTGAGAGGAGGTGCCTTCAAACCCCGCTCTTCACCATATTCATTCCAGGGCCTTGGCGAGGAAGGATTGAAGATGCTGCATGAAGCAAGCCTGGAAACAGAACTGCCGGTTGTAACTGAAGTAATGGATACACGACAGATGGAAATGGTTTCAAAATATGCCGACATGCTGCAGATAGGTTCAAGAAACATGCATAATTATCCGCTGTTAAAGGAGGCTGGTATGGCTCGTAAACCTGTGCTGCTCAAGCGAGGTATGATGGCAACAATAGAGGAATTTTTACTGGCTGCCGAATATATCCTTGATCAGGGCAATACACAGATAATACTGTGCGAAAGGGGTATCCGTACCTTTGAAACCTCAACCAGGAATACTCTCGATCTGAGCGCTGTACCGGTGTTAAAACGTTTAACCCACCTTCCCGTTATTGTTGATCCAAGTCACGGAACCGGACTCAGTTTTATTGTGCCTGCAATGGCGAAAGCAGCTGTTGCAGCCGGTGCTGATGGACTAATAATGGAAGTGCATCATAAACCCGAGGAGGCGCTATGCGACGGTCAGCAATCTCTTTATCCTGACGATTTTATGAAGCTGATGAACGATCTGAAAAAAATTGCACTGGCTGTAGGAAGAGATATTTTATTGCCTTAACCTTCCGACAGATGAAGGTTTTACAAGTTTGATACATGAAAATTTTAAAAATATCATTTCCTGTCTTTTTTATCTTCGTTTTGCTGACTGCCGGTACGCTGGATGCCGACTGTATAGTCCTGTTCTGCAAACCCTCAGCCTCATTTAAGATATTCCGCCAAATCCATCTGAGAGATATGACCCGGTTAGTTTTCGGGCCCTTGAATCTCATGAACGAGAATGAGCTGTCAGAACAGGAATTACAAGAATACAATGATGCTTTGATAATTCCATCACCAGCCCGGACAGACTCAAAAAGCCTCTCTTTCAGACGAGGGTATAAGGAATGGTACTTTTGATAAGGAAAGCAATATTGGTGAAATGTCAGGATCTTTACAGAATATTATGTTGTATGATGTCTGCTTCATCGATTTTGATAACGACGGATTCCTGGATATATGTGTTGCCGGAGAAGCAGTTGAACAAAATTTGCGGACTTTGCGGTTAAAAACAGCCGTTTCTGTATTCCTTACAGTTGTCTCTATTCATCTGGCTGCACAGGATTCCGGTGTAACATTTAAAGACGTGACAAAACGTGCCGGGATTGACTTCAGGTACACTTTCGGGGACCATCATTATGAAAATATCCTTGAAAGCAGCGGATCAGGAGTTACTATTTTTGATTATAACAACGATCAGTTGATGGATGTATATATGATGAATGGCACCTTTATTGAAGGTGTCTCCAGCAGGGATGGAATTGTTTTCAGGGATACGAGAGATAAACTATATAAAAATAATGGTAACGGTACATTTACTGATATCACTGAATCTCTGGGCCTCGCCGGACCCGAAAAACTTAACAGCTTCCTAAAATGGAGCATAGGCGTTTCGTACTGGGATTACAACAACGATGGCAGATTAGACCTGATGGTTGGCAATTTCCTTGCCTTCGACCCGGCAAAATTAGGTGAACTTTATATGGGAGCGCTATATAATGAGATCAGGAAGTGGCTGCAGAATCGTGTAAAATCGGGTCCTGTCGGGATCCCATTCTCCGCCGGTGTTGACGGCGATGAGAATATGAAAGACTATCCTATAGAAGAGAACCCGGAGCTTACTATACGAAGCGTTCTGAATAACCTTTTATGCTTTATCATGAGGGCCGGGGCGTAGATTCAATAAAACACTCCCTGACCTGCTCCGGCGGATTAAGCAGGAGGTGACAGGACAGGACAGGTCAGGTGCGAATGTGATACCTTACAGTGACCGTTTCCATGCCCTCAGGCCGACAAATGACATTGCAAAGTAGATTAAATAGAGTATCACAGTAGGATAAAGGCCCCTGGTAATAAACAATATCACTGAAGCTGCGTTCACAATGATCCACAGGTACCAGTGTTCATAGATCTTCCTGGCAAGCATCCAGGTGGCAATAATTGAAAGGGATGTTATGAATGAATCCCACTCCGGCACCGGAGAATCTGTCAACCTGTCCAATACCAGCCACATGCCTGCATATAACAGAGCAAACACGAGACTGAGAATGAACCCGGTTTTAATCTTTAACCTTGTAACCTGAAGCTTCTCTTGCTCAGCGTTACCCACCCCTGCCCCCCCGCTATCGCGGGGCAGGCTCTCCAGGGAGGGGAGTTCTATTTTCTCATCACCCTCACTCTGCCCTTTGCCCTGAGCCCTCTGCCCTCCGCCCCGGAGCCACCAATACCACCCCAGTACACTTATCACCAGGTAATATCCCTGCAGGCTCATGTCTGCGTAAAATTTGTTTGTAAAAAAGACGATTATATACACCGCCGAGGTCGCTATTCCCACAGGCCACAGCCAGATATTCTGCCTGATCTCAAAGAAGACATAAAGAATGCCGGTAACAGCACCGAATATTTCTATATAATTATCTGATAGCCAGCTGTTTAATTCCATATTAAGGTTACTATCAAAAAGTTAGAGCAGCTTTTATCATTAAATTAATACCTGCCTGGGGGAAAAAATATGACCAGGTTTTTTCATTCCCGTCTTCGTACCAGTTTCCGCCATAGGCATTGCTCTCATATTTACTGTTCAGAATATTATTGACAAGAAGCTGAAGTATTACACCTTTTGTTTTCGGGATCACAGGTTCATAGTCAATTCTCAGGTTATTCACAAAGTACGGATCGATCATTCTTTCGGTGTTCATTGTGTTATCGAAATATTGTTTCCCCACATATTTGCTGATGATGTGTATCCCCGTGTTCTTCAGAATTTTCAAATAAATATCGCTGTTCCCTGTTACCGAAGGCGAATATGCTATATCAACAGTCCCCAGGTTTTTGCTCCTGTACTCTTCCGACCAGTCAAAAGTGTTGTAATCAATATAATATTCGACAAAGTCGCTGATCTTGTTGCTGCTAAGGGTAAGGCTGAAATCCCAGCTTAAGGCCTCAATCGGTTTTATAGAGGTGATCAGTTCAATTCCCAGACGGTGGCTTTTCTCCACGTTTGTCATTATAGTATAGCCTGTGCTGCTCAGCTCTCCTGTTGGTACCAGCTGGTCTTTATAAAACATCGCATAAATATTTGCTGCTGCTGAATATTTTTCTCCCCTCAGCCTGTAGCCCAGCTCGGTATCATAAAGAGTTTCAGGTTTTGGTGTAGCATCCGGGTCGCCGGCTGCCTCCTTAAAATCAGCTCTGGAGGGTTCGCGATTAGCAACTGAAAATGACAGATATGCGTCCTGGTTCTGATTTACAGAAATAAACAGACCTGCTTTGGGATTAAAAAACCCGTAAGTATGACGTTGTCCCAGCTCTTTCAGATCATCATCAGGCCCTGACATTCTGTAGTTTAGATGCCTGTATTGCAGGTCGGCGAATACAGAGATCTTATCAGTAAATAAATAATCAACTTTGCCAAAAATGCTTACCTCTCCTTTTCTGCCAGTGTTAAAGTACCATTCATGATCTTTTTCGAGGCTTCCCGAATATCTCATCCAGATGATCTTTCCGAAATGATCGCCTGAATAGTTGTTCGCCCCGCCACCAAATGTTGCTTCAACTTTATCCTTTTTATAACTGAGAGAATAAACCAGTCCGTAAAAATCGTTTGACATCCACTTTCTTCTGATAATATCTGTTTCATTAATAATTGTATCTCCGATAACTACTGAAGAAAGACCATAATCAGCCAGTGATACATCTTCCCTGAATTCTTCATAATAACCCTCCCCGAAAGTATAATGAAGAGCCGAGTTGAAGGTCAGGTTGTTTTTAAACCTGTAGCCGTAAATCAGCTGAAAATGGTTTTGTGTATAATTATCACTTTCATTATCATAATAACGGATAATACCGTTTTCATCGGTGTATTCACCAGCAGGATTGTATTTCCTGTTCTCCTGCAGCATATCCCCTGGGACACCCCACCAGCCTATTCCTGTATGCTCCTGTCCCAGAATGATATTCGCCTTGAGATGTGATCTCTCTGTTCTGTAAACACCGTTTATGAATGTTGACCTGTGATCTGATCCTGTCCGGTCAATATAACCATCACTTTGAAGTTCAGAAAACCTGACCTGAAAAGCGAGCCGGTCAGCCAGGAGCCCGGTTCCGGCAGATATCATTCTTTTAAAGGTATTAAAAGAGCCATACAAAGTATTTATTTGTGCAAATGGCTCATTTTCAGGGTTTTTAGTCTGTATGCTCACTGTGGCTCCGAAGGCTCCGGCTCCATGTGAAGAGGTTCCGGCTCCCCTCTGCACCTGGATATTATCAACCGATGATGCCAGATCGGGAAGGTCAACCCAGAAAACCTGTTGTGATTCCGGATCATTCAATGGCATACCATCGATGGTGACATTTATCCTGTTTGCATCAGTACCACGTATCCTGAAGTTGGTATAGCCAATGCCGGTACCTGCTTCGGAGGTTTCAACAAGAGATGGGGTAAGAGTAAGCAGGAAGGGCAAA
>Ga0210003_1000176_pt1 | contig 56964 bp, 66 predicted proteins | sample LantaG_FD_182804 | JGI IMG/M metagenome (GOLD analysis project Ga0210003, IMG submission 182804) | Deep subsurface microbial communities from Baltic Sea to uncover new lineages of life (NeLLi) - Landsort_02402 metaG (SPAdes) (version 2) | ecosystem: Environmental > Aquatic > Marine > Oceanic >... | reverse complement strand
GGTAAGGATGGTTTTAATATTGATAATATTGGTAAGTTCATCACTGATAAGTACGATGTAATCATTAACTGTATCGGACATACTGATACCTATACAGACTACAAAGATATCCATTGGGATGTTAACTGTAAGTTTGTTGATAAGTTAATTGATTATTGTAATGATAACATTATTAAACTTGTTCATATCTCTACCGATTATGTTTATTCTAATTCCACCTCTTCTGCCAGTGAGGAAGATGTCCCTGTTCATAATAATACTTGGTATGGTTATACTAAATTATTGTCTGATGGATTAGTACAGTTAAGATGTGATGACTACCTTGTTGTTCGTTGTTCACACAAACCTTATCCTTTTGAATACGATAACGCTTGGATTGATTATATTGGTAACTTCGATTATGTGGATAGAATATCTAATTTAATTATTAAATGCGTAATAGAGAATCTTAACGGAGTCTATAATGTCGGTACAGAGATTAAGACGATGTTTGAGTTGGCAACTGAGGAAAGTATGGTCGATAGGACTTTAACTCCTCCACACGTACCTAAAAACCTTTCTATGGACATAACTAAACTTACGAACTCATTACGGTGATAACTTCAGTAGATACCGTACCACATGAACTTATTGAAGTCTTATTCGATAAGCTTATCTACCCTAAACATCCCGAACTTACAGATTGGGACATACATGAAGAAACTCTTTTATTATTTGTAGACACTAACCTGATTGATTTTACGATGAGTGACATCATCGAGTTTGAAACTTATATACAGTTGGAAGAAGAATATGATTGTTATACTTCTGATTACTTCTACGAGATTCTTTCGTCTGATATCATTGATACCGTTAACCGCTCTTTTGATTTAATTGACAATCGTTATAAAATTGAGTTGGTTTTATCTTCTTAAACTATTTATAACTATGAAATATGTTATAAGTGAATCACAACTTTTTGAATTGGTTGAGAATTTTATGAGTGAACGAATGAAAGGTGGTAAAGTAAACAAAGGTGAGACCACTCAGTTCGGTACGACACGATGGGACCTTTACGATAAAGATGGTAAATGGATTATGTATTATTACCACACAGGACAACAACACCATGCAGATGGTTCAAAAGCCGAAGATGAATGGACATCAGTATCGATAGATGAAAGATTAGTGACTTTATTTGGTAGAAACTTAAGATTTAGGGAAAGTAAAGTAATGGACCTTATGGCTGATTGGTTTACTAAAACTTTTAACTTAGATGTTGACGATGTTAGTATCTATAAATAATGTCTCTGTTAGTGGCTCGCACTTATTCCTCCCATCCCTCAAAAACTTTTACTATGAGGATATTAATTATTTGTGTCGATAATACTCTTAAACTTATCTAAATAGATTTCCCTTTCAGAATCAACATTAATAAGTTGTGTGTTATCTACCATATAACCATCCTTAACTTTAATATAATAAGTATCGTCATCGTATATACCTAACTTTTTTATGAAGTTATCGGCATACTCTTTATCTATTTTATTTTTCTCCAATAAACCTTCTAACCCTTCTTTTGTTAAGTACGTTGTTGGGTCACCTTTTGTCACATCAGGGATTTCTTTAGTGGCCACAAACTTCCCAAGATACTGGTCTAACACAACCTTTGGATTTCTATTATCGGTTTTATTATTATTATTATTTCTATCTCCAACATTCTGTAATAAAATATATAATGGAGCATGTAATAATATATTATGTTTAACGTCAGGAATATATTTTAAAATATCAGTACCTATATCATCAAAGATAACTTTCTTCCACGGACCTGTTTTGTATTCCTCAGCCATGTACCATACCCTTGAATCTGTACCGTCTATGTATTCATTTTCTTTCGGGTTAGGAGGCACTTCTTTACCCTCTTTCCTATATATACCAGATACAATACCCGTGTCATTACCTTTAGCCCAATCCCTTATACTTGGTGGGTCTAATTTTAATCTATTTTTTTCACCTTCACCACCCATACCAGCAAAATCATCACTACCAATTATAACCCACTGATTAGGGTCAGTTGCTTTGTCCAACGGAACGGCATTTAGTAACTTACTTGTGTAAGATTTACCCGCCGATGAAGTACCATCTAATAAGATAGCAATTTTACCATCTGTTTGTTCAGTAAGTAAACCCGTTAAAGAGTTACACCTATTTTCACCCAATAACCTTATATTAGCGTCGTTAATTGATTGTCTTTTTAATTTTCCTATCCTACTCATAATTTTGTTATTTATTTATAAATATCCCATATGAAAGTTATTTAATGTCTTCATCCCGATAGTGGCTCGCACTTATTCCTCCCAGCCCTCTTCATCTAAACTTCTAATGTAATTCCATCTTTCGATTTCATCCTTAATTGAATCTTGTTTAGTGTAGATATATAACTCACCCTCAACATCAAAAAACCAATCTATTATATTAGAATCGTTATCTAACGAATCAGTATTAATATAAAAAACCATAGTATCACTTAAATCTATATTGTAAACTATTGGGTGTTTATTACTCTTCGGTATAACCCTAACACTATCACCGTAAATAACTGTAGACTGACTACTTGATGGTTTAGGAACTGTGGGGTGTTTAACATTAGTCCAAGAATCTTTGATGCTGTTATGTTTTTTTATAACCTTCTCAATATAACTTAACTCATCACCTGTTTGTCGTATAACTATTTGTCGTACAATGATTAACGTTATTAAAATAGTAGGAATTAACCATAAATATTTTCTTTTCATATTACCAATTTTTAAATGCGTCCTCAACACTCCATATCCCTGTATTCGATTGATTGGGGAATGTTGCTTTAAACTTTTTATTAAACTCCATAAATTCTTTTTGTTTCCAAACATATTTTTTCTCACCGAACATAGGCGCGTCGAAATGTGGTGACCCTTCTAAATCAGAATAGGTAAAGATAAAGAAAACATTATTACCTACCATATTTTTCTGAACTTCCATTGCTGGTTTCATATATTTAATTAAGGTATCCGCTCTACCAACACTATATTTGTTATAACCACCTAAATAAGGGTACTTATATGCCATATCATACATCTGAGCGTAATAGTAATCAATACCTTCCCAATTAGTCCAATTAGGTACCCAATCACTCGTGGTTGATAACTTAACATTAGGGTCCTTAATAAACTTTTTTACTTTAGGGAATAATGAATCTTTAGTTTGCCATTTTATAAGTGAATCCTTTTTATGTCCAATAATTGTATCATAAGACATAAAATAAGCGTTTTCAGTCTCAATCATTAACTCACTAAACTTATTTCCCTTTGGTAATGAATCTTGTATTTGATTAAAATATGTAACGTAAACTTTCCAACTATCATTACCTTTTATTGTGTCTATCTTTGGTAATCCCTTCTTACCATTCCAATCGTGTTGGTATTCCTCTTTCGCACAGTCAGGATGCATTACTAATTTACCATTCCATCCATTTGTTCTCAAATACTTTATGAATACCTGTAACTCTTTTAATGTGGGACCAGTATTAACCTTATCAAAAGACCCTGGTCCGTCCATATTCAACACAAATTTATCAGGATTAATCGAGATAATATTATCAGCAAAACCTAAACTATGGTATGACTCATTTTCCCATAATACGTTAACTTTATTTAAAGTAGTACTATCAATTTCATTTTCACTATTATTACACGAAGATATAAAAATTATGGACCACAAAGTAGTGAGTAAAACTATAGAGATTCTTAAAAATATTTGGTGAGTTGTTAATTTATTTTCCTTCATTATCTTTGTCTGAGATTATTGGGTTATCGGTAAACTCTTCTATAATAGATTTAACTTCAGGAATGTCTTTCCATACGATTGAATGTTCTGACTCAGGTGAGTATTCTCCCTTAACCATATAGACAACGATTGTGTCAGGTTCTAAAGTTAAGAACCCGTGAGCATACTCATCATGTAAGTAAACTGCGTTCCCTTCATTTACAATTACGTGTTGTGTCTTATGAGTTTCTAAATCATAAGCGATGTCTATGATTGAACCACGAATAACCTTAACGTATTTCTCTTGTGGTGGGTCTGTTTGGTAATGTAAACCTCTAAAGGTATATCTACCATCATTAATTGAAATAGAACATTGTGTCCATTCTTTTCCCATTATGTCTAACACCATCGGAGTATAACTTCCTCTATTATCTTTAAATGTTTTGTGGTCGACTACTATCATATGTTAAGTATATTAATCTTTTCTTCTATTGTCAACTTTATTAGTTCTACTTGGTCGAACTGTTGGTCGACTATTATTAATTATGGGTCTTGTATTGTTAACAGGACGACTATTATTAATTACAGGTCTTGTATTGTTAACAGGACGACTATTATTAATTACAGGTCTTGTGTTATTAACTCTTGGTTTAATAACATTAACTCTTGGTTTAGTTGACTCAATCATCGCCCCTTGTCCTATTCTATCTCGTATACTCATAGTACTACCTCTTCGGCCATTGACGTATGATACATTGTTTCTACCTCGTCTTCCGTACCAATTATTTTGACCGTAATTATTCCACCCATAGTAATTCCATCCATTACTGTAGTATCCATTATAACCCCATCCGTGGTTATTCCAACCATAGTGTAGATTATATCCCCATCTATCATATCCAAATGGTGACCATCGATGAGGAGAAACCCAAGAATTCCAACCATCATATCCCCATACCCAATCCATCCACATCTGGTCTCTATTCCAATATGAGTTGTAACCAAACCCATATGGACTATAAAAATTATATCTATTACCCAATACTCTATTGTTCCAATCGAATGAACTAGGTTGTCGTAGGGCATATTGAGCAAAGTCGTACCTAAAATTAAAATCCGTTCTAAGTTTATTTCTAAATTGGAATTCATTTAATGTATCTACATTTACATTGTTCTCAACCACATAGTAATTTTCATCATCGTATATTGGGTCATGGTTTAATGTTGATACTGTGAATGTCGCACAACTTGTCGTTAGAAGTACGATTAATAATAGTAATAAATTTTTCATATTTTTTTATTGTTTAAAAGTTGTAGTTATAAATCTTACATTGAGGATTCAACCTACTTAGATTAGGAAACGTTACATCCCCAATTTCATTATTATCGATATGAGATATATGTAACTCCGTAAATGATTCACAAAATCTCTCATATGTTCTTTTACCTCCTATACACCAATCAGAGTCATAATAGTGTAATATTGAACTATCTCGTCTATCAACAATAACTAAATCTCTACCTGGTAGTGTCGGTAAGGCCTTTGAGGTTCTGTAACCTACTAATAACGTATCACCATGTGTCATACGTTTAAAATGAATTAAATCTTTTTTATTGTGCCAAAGTAACTTATCACCTAACCCAATAAAACCAAGATTATTAACCGCTATTATTGCCTTCATTTAGTTTAATCAATTGTTGTACCGAAGCATCCAATCTCAGGTATTAAATTTTCTTTAATTAGTTTTATCTTTAAATTATCTAACTTCAAAATAAATTTGTCAATATCCTTAGTTAAATACATACTATATAATACTAATAAACTAAAGCGCATTAAAAAGTCACCATTAATATAGTGACTAACAATCTTACTCGCCTCTTCTCTACAATCGGACTCAATCACTTCATTGACGATTGTTGTGAAGTTAATTTCTTCAATATCAGACAATTTTAATATTAGTTCTTCCATAATAAAACAAAGATACACATTATCCTTTAATTGTTAACTATTAACGATACTTTAATCTATCATTTTCTCTTTCTAAAAAATCTAATTTAACTCTAATTGACGCTAATTCAGAACTCAAATCTCTTAATGAAGTTGTGCACTCATCTTTATCGTTTTCAAGTTTTTCAACTCTTGTACGTAAATCGTCACGGTACATATTCTGTTCAGACAATTCTTCTTTATGTTTTTCTCTCTTATTACGAATTAAAAACTCATAGAATTTCCATGCTCCTGCTCCTCCAGCAACTGTTAATGTAGTAATAATAATAGTCGTTAATTGTTCACTCATTTCTTTAATGATTTATATAAGATTTCTCTTTTTAATTTAAACAATATCCATGACCACATAAACGCATACCACATAGTAATTATTAAATTCTTAACATCCATAACCCCAAAAGGTTCACCTGAATCACTAAAAATATTTACAACGTATCTTATCGTTGAGAATAACGTAAGTAAAAGGTAACCTGTAACCGCTCTTGATAACCATTTGATACTATTCAAAGTCACTAACATCGATAAACTTAAAACAAAATAAGACATATACAACCAATAAGTGTTAGGTTGTCCGGCATCTTCCCAATAGGTGGGTGTTGTCCATAACACCATATTATTTAATAAATCACTCGCTATCCAAAAAAATAACAGTGGTTGTATATCGTAATATAAAAGTGTTTCTTTTATCTTTATAAAATATGACTTCATACCAATAAATATACCAACAAAAGAAAACCCCCACCATTTCTGATGAGGGGTTTATATATTTATGTATAAAAAAGTGAGGTTTTAGAACTTATATGTAATTCTAATAGATGCATCTATCCCATTTGTAAATGTATTGGTTATCACATTACCAATATCAGTTTGTTGTTCTAATTTAAATGGAGTATTCAATACATTATTCAATCTCATAGATAAATTAAATTTATCCCTTTCCAAATTCCAAATCAAATTTAAAAAATGCTGAGGGGATTGGTAGATATCACCTAATCCAAATATTCCAACTGAAGATAATTTCTTACCAACATAATTGTAAGTGAAACCTAAATTAGATTGTTCTGATATATTATGGAATATATCCAAGTTAGATAAGATAGGAGTAGAACCTTGTAAAGGTCTATTCAAATTAGTTACCACAACCGATGAACCATTACTTTCGGCAATTTCAATATCTGAATGAAGTAGAGATAAATTATAATCAACATTCCAATCACCCCATTTCTTTTTCATCTCAAATTCTAACCCATATACATTAGACCCTATGGAATTTTGATATGTTTCCAATCTACCACTAGCAGTAGCAACATTAACTCTTTCTATGGGGTTTACAATTCGTTTACCAAATAGAGTTAAAGCTATTACCTCACTACGAGTTGGAAAGAATTCAAAAGTTAAATCACCATTGTAAACTTTGGAGTTAATAAGATTTGGGTTTCCTTGAATCTTAGAACCAGCAAACACCTCAGTATAAATAAAAGGAGTTAGTTCTCTAAACCTCGGTCTGATAGTTGTTATTGATGTAGATGTTTTTAATTGAATCTTTTCACTAAGTTTAATCTTAGAGTTTAGATAAGGGAGAATCTCAATATCATTAAGTACACTTTGGCGAGTAAAAGTTGGAGAGAATTGGTCTTTGTAGGTTACAATTTGTATTGGATTCTCAATTCTAATACCTCCACTTAAATCTAATTTATCTGATGTAAAATCTCCTTTATAGAATCCACCATTAATCATTGTATATCCATCTACTTTAGAAGCCGGATTATTTACCAACAAGTTTATTGTGTTTGGATTATTAATATATTCTGAATAGTTATTTGGGTCAATTTCATATAATGCATTAATATTATTTAAATCATAATATTGTTGTGTATAATCAAATGAATTTAAAGCTATTTGATTAAACGCACCAAACAAATGATTTAGTTTATCCCCATCTAAATTTACTTCCAATGTAGTATTAAATCTATTCTCAATATTTGTATTGCTAAAAAGATGATTATCTAACCTATCAATGTTATTGAATTGATATGTACCATCATATAAGAAAACATATTGCTCTCTATCCTTTTCACCACTTTGTACTCTACTGTATGATGTCTTTAAATCAAAGATATCGTATCCAATTTTTAGTTGGTTGGTAAATAATGTGTGTTGTGTTGGTGTAATTCTAATTGTTTTTAAATCATTAGAATAATCAAAATGCCTTCCAAATGTTTCTCTATCTGATTTGCCGATTTGGGTAATAAAGATTGTAGAGTTTTTAATATCAAACTTATTCTTCATATAGTTCAATACTAAAATAGATGATGGAATGAGTTGAGTCCTCTTTTCATTAAAGTTGTAATCCAATAAATTACTACCTTGTTTATTTACTAATCGGATTATACCATCTCTATTCTGATTATCATGTAATAAATTAAATCCATAATAGATTCCGAAATCACCATCCTTACCCCATTGTAAAGAAAGATTAGAATTGGGTGTTGGTGTTTGTGAGTTAAGTGATACCCTATATCCTACATCAAATACATTTCTGATATTAACAGATGATATATCAATTTGAGCTCCACCAATATTACTCCATTGTTCTGATGAATATGATTTTTTAACTTTAATATTATCACTTAGTGCAGTTGGTAGAATATTTAAATCTATATTCTTCTTATCTGAATTGTTAGAAGGTAGTGGCATACCATTTAAGGTGATTTGATTGTATCTATCATCTAACCCTCTTACATTGATTCTATTGTTATCAAATGTAATGCCTGATACTTTCTTCAATCCATCTTCTATATTAGATATCCCCTTCTTAGAGAGTTCTTCACCACCAATAGATGTTTCCACACCAACAACGTTCTTCTTCTCTAAAACCATAACAGTTTCACTTCTGGTGTTTCTTCTTGCTCTAATAATTACTTCATCTATTTGAGAAGATAATTTTATTAACGTAACATCTAATAATCCACCACTTGTTGTTATTTCTTTAGTTTCATATCCTATAAAAGAAAAAATAACTACAACATTTTCCGATGGTAAATCTAAAGAATATAATCCATCAAAATCAGATATAGTTCCGGTTACAGTTCCTTTTATTATAATATTAGAAAAAGGTATTGGTTGATTTTCCTCATCCAATACCTTTCCACTTATCGTTTGAGCGAAGGTTGGGGCTGATAATAATATCAGTAATCCCATTAAAAGTTTTTTCATATTATTTAGTCCAACCAATCATCCATTCGGTACCTGAACCAATTGTTATATCGTTTATGAACCAAGAATCATCTAAAGTTGATGTTGTTTGTGAGAAATCACAATCTTTGAAATTAGTTCCATTGTTAGTAACTTCTGAATTTGCCACAAATAGTTCACCACTACTAACATTATTTAAAGTGATTTGGTCTGAAACTCTAACTCCATACTTAGGGAATCCACTAATCGATGCATAATAAATTTTACCTTTAGTACCTTCTCTCAATCTCATACCAGTATTAGAACCATCTCCATCATCAACCCCAATTAAAGTAATGTTTGAAAGAGTTGGATTTGAGTAAGGAGATAAAGTATTATCATCACCATTGTTATCGGCTTCAATACCTCTATCACCACCATCTGGTCCTTGCTGAACATACCAATATTGTCCTTTACCTCTCCAACCATGAGTCCAATCAAATGAATCATCTTGACTGTGAGTAGAAACCGCATATCTTACATTTACAGTTCCACCGAAGAATTCAATACCATCATCTGCTCCTTTATAGGATTGGATATATTCTACATCAGTTCCACTACCAACACCATTAAATGAGAATCCATTTAATTCATTATCAGTACCTAAGATTTTTCCAGCATACTCAACTCTAACATATCTTAAAGTACCTGAGTTATCCGAATCATCATCACCACCATAAATACCAGTACCACCTTCTCCTTCAGCAGTAAGACCTGTGTTTAATTTAGCAAACCCATTGATGATAATTCCACCCCAAGTTCCATATGTTGGATTGTTTGAAAGAGGTGTGAATATGATTGGATTGTTTTGCGAACCTTGAATGTTTACTTTACCTCCTTGCTGAACTGATAGGAAAGTTGTAACATTAGTATCTGCGTAAATTGTTTGTCCATCTAAGATAGAAAGTGTAAATCCATCTTCAACGAAAACACCGCCTGATAATAACCACTTATCAGAACTTGATAAAACCAAATCAATGTTGATGTTACCTTCTAATTTTTTATATAGAATACCATCAATATTCACATCCGATACGATGTAAGTTGTATTTTCTATTTCAATAATTTCTGGAGTACATGCCGTAAAAAAAGTTACTACGGTAATGAGGGTAAATAATAATTGTTTCATATAATTGTATAATTGTAAAATTTATTTCTTACAATACATACTATCTCATATTAGTTTGTATGTTAACTAATTGTTATCATTTAATTATATAAAAAAACCCCACCATTTCTGATGAGGGTCTTAAAATTCATAATCAGTTACGTATACATTATTTAGATAAGTGAAATACTAAAAGTATCTCCTTGACCAATAGTATCTAAGATATCTAACCCTTCAACTACAGTACCAAACGCGGTATGTTGTCCGTCTAAATGCTGTGTACCTTGTCGGTTATGACAAATGAAGAATTGTGAACTACCTGTGTTTGGTCCCGCATGTGCCATCGATAATGTTCCTCTATCATGTCGTTGTTTGTCCGCACCTCTATGTTCACACATTATTTTAGTTCCTGAACCACCAGTACCGTTACCTTGTGGACATCCTCCCTGTACCATGAAGTTTGGTATTACTCTGTGGAATTTCATATCATTATAAAATCCTTCACTAATTAGTTTTGTAAAGTTAGCAACTGTCTTTGGTGTTGCGTCATTAAATAGTTCGGCAACCATGTCACCTTTACTTGTTGTAAATTTTACTTTCATTTGTTTTGTTTAAGTTATTATTTTTTATTGTGTCTAATCCATTAATCCCACCATCCTCGGATGTTATGAGATATAAATTCCCATACTAATTTCTCAGCACGTTTCTGTTTATCTTGTGATTGTTTAAATAGTTTATCAAAGGTCTCTTTAACTTCATCTTTGTTCTCCCACTTTTCGTATTCATATTTAAGATATGAAGACTTATCTCCTTTTCCAGTATCTTCAAACCACCATTTCAATACATTATCACCGTATATTGATTTCATTTGTTCTTGATACTCTGACCCGTATTCTTCATCGTAAACTTTATCAAGAAGTTCAATAGCAGTTTTAATTCTTTTAGCTCTTTCATTAGCGTTTACCGTTATTGAAGTAGGGGAACACATATGTTTCTCAGTGCGTATTAATTGATATTTAAATAAATCAATCGCATAACTATAATCAAAATCATATCCTTTCCAAATCATTGGTAGGAAATCTATCACTCTTTTGATTTGTCTATATTTTCTTTTAAACCAGTACACCATAATCATAATGATAGTAAATACATTTGTAATAAACAACAAAAACCCCCACATTTCTGTGAGGGTTTTAGAATTCATAATCAATTGAACTTATAATTGAGATTCCGCAGTAACAACTAAATTAGAGAAACTCCATCCTCCACCTTTATATTCAACTGAATCTTTAGTGTAATTACATAGAGTACCGTGTGAACATTCACCTCCATTATCTTTGTACCACTTAGTAGGTTCGTCATCACCAGGTGACCAATCACCATGATAAGAAGGTGTAAACCACCATCCGACTTCCATCCCATCTTTCAACATAGACATATCTAAAGAAGAGCCATCACCAACAGATGAGTCAGTCATATCAAATACTTTAACACTACTATCTCCTTGAGAAAGTGTAATTACCATATTAGTATAGTCATCATTAAAAACTGTTACCATATGAAATGGTTTAGTTGGGTCAATCTTACCAACTAAACTATGAACTCCACCAAGTGTTGATGATGTCATTTCATCCCAATTCCAACAGTCAGTATTCGCAGCTTCGGTATATGAGACTTCCCATCTTTGTTTACCTTTTTTAACTGTGTCTAAATGTAACGTATGTTGAAACATTTTATTACCATTAGTTTCTAATAAATCAATCTCATTACAAAAATCACATTTTTCATATTCTGCATCACAGTATTTATCACCAATAGGTTGTACATCACTAGTAACTAAGTACATCGCAGCATTTAAGTAATCACCAGTCCACCCGTCATTTTGTTGTAACCCTGATAAGTCAATGTCAACTTCAATTTTACTGATATTTTTATATCCATTTTTTGAACACACTCTACCCGCAGCAGGATTTCCTTCTGTACCGAAACTTACACCTCCAGAACTAACTACCGGGTTAGACCCACATTTTTGATAATCAACATCAAATTCAGGTATAAAAGTAGTTTGAGTTAATTCCTCAGGACATATACACGGGTCTTTAAATGGACACGGACACCCTTCTAAACCAACAGGTGTAACTTTACCTGTCGTAGCCTCTACACTTACAAATCCCTTACTTGTTGTGAAGATATATTGAGCAACATTGAATCCTGGTTCTAATGGTCTTCTTAATACTACCTCAGACCAATCAGCCACCCCTTCAACTCCTGTACCATATCCCGCATCTAATAATAATTGTTCAGCGTCCTCTAGTGTAAGCTTTACAGGTAACTTAATCACCTCATCTTCCATAAAAGGTTCATTGATAACTTTGGTTACCACTTTACCTTTGGATGTACATACCACTTCAATTGTAGTGTTTTTTACACCTTCAAATACTGACCTTACTTGATTAAGTTCTTTAGTCGCATTTGATTCATAGAATAACGCAGCTTCGTTAATTTCTTTAGCAGAAAACTCTGTTTTTTCAACCATCTCATTGAAGGTTAACTTTTCTTTAGGATTACAACTCATAATGAGTAATCCACATACTAATGTTAATAATGTTTTGTTCATTTATTTAATCATTTTTTATTTTATTTTTCTTTAGAGCAACATTCTGATGATTCTCCACCTTCAGGAATTGGTGTACCTACCGGATACGGTGAACCTTCTTTAGCTGCCGTAACTGATTTTTCACCGTTCTTTACTGGAACCGCTTTACGTAACGGAACTGCCGCTTCATTAAGTGGACCATATACTTTAGCTAATACAATACCTGTTGATGTAGTATCAAAAATAACACCTGGCATCGCAAACATATTACTTTCACTTGTTTGTGCCGAATCCATATTGATGATGAATGAACGATTTACCGGTGCTGACCATTCCCAATCTTTAGTCTTAGGATTAAATTGTGGTATAGTATCTGATGAATCAAAATACCAAAAGTAGGACCACACATATTTTTCATTCCATATAGTACTCCCATCGTTTCCTGGGTATTCAAAATCTTTCTTTGTATTAAACTCACCGTTAGTACCCGTTACTTTAGCCCAACTAGGACTGACACCTTCCATCGCTAAACTAGCTATTGACGGCCCATCTAACACAGGACAGATAGCGCAACCTTCATCATATTCTACTCCCTGTACTATAATTTTCTTACCTGTTGGTACCGCACTTGATGCTCCACAGAATGCGTACGCTCCATTATGTATTCTTAATACACCTCTATCTCCATTATGATTTTCATCATTTTTATTACAACCTAATAACATTAAGGTTGCTGCAATTGTTAATAATATACTTTTCATTTTAATTTTAATTTATTTTTATTTTTATTTTTATGCTGAACGATAGACTAAAAAGTCTTGTGCTGCGTTTTCACTGTCAGGTCTTGCAATTTTCCATAACGTAGATGCATCATCTTTTAGGAATACAGGACCACCCATAAATTCAATATGTCTAGTATTAGTACCAGCCCAACTAAAAGATGGACAAACATTAGAACATAACCCTTCTCCAAACGTGCTAGTTATTTCACCATCTGACATTACGTCAAAATCACCTCTGTCTAAATTACCTTCATGCCATTTTTCAAAACCTCCATCATTATCGTAGAAGTCTTTCATTTCAAGTTCACCAGGGAAATCAGGTTTACTGTTATTGGTTTTAGTCCATTCGTGATTATCCCCATCACCTGTTGTAATACCCATAACAAAGTAGTCACCAATAGTAACGTGCCACTCATCCCATGATTTGGTTTCACCAGGTTTTAAAACACCATTTTTTGTAGGTTTATCATTTAATTTAGGTGACTCATAAAGTGCGTACTCTACAGGTACCTGTGTCTTGTTTGTAATTTTTAATTCTACACTCATAATTTTATTTATTTAATCGTTTAATTGTTGATTATTATTAGTTAATTTACCATAAATATACATACTCGCAAATATCAAGAATATTATCCCAATAATTGGACTGTCAATAACTCGAATGAATCCCCACGGCATATCCTCAGGTGTTTGGGTATAAGCTAATCCTATGGTAAAACCAATAAGTCCCGTTATTAATAAATGTACTACTTTTGCAATTACGAATGACAGTAAACCTGCCCAAAATCCTTTTTTCATTTTTTTTGTTTTTTTTGTTTTTTATCTTTATTAATTATGTTTCCGTACTCGTCACATAAAGGTGCTGTAACAATTTCGTAGATAAGGAATACCCACGATATTAAAAGTCCACTTACAACTATTTTAACAAATACCATACTTTATGTTTTTTAAAATATATAAAACAGCGTAGGTTAATCCATAGTTAATTACCTATAAAGGACCTATTTATTGTTTATTTATATATATCACCAACTATTATTAAAGTCTATGGCGCACCCTATTTTACATTCTAAATCTTCCGCTAAACAGTTTGGTGGAAATCCTGAAGATTACTTACATATTCATAATTGGTTTGATGAGACTAAATCATGGATTGGTACATCTTTTCATAGAGTATTTAGACACCACTCTGAAGGCATATTTGAATGTGAGAAAGTTTTTGGTGAGTCATTTTTAAATTCGGACGGTAAAGAAGTTTACGTTCGTTACATCGGTGAACAACACGTTAAGGAAGATTGTAATAACTACATTCCATCAGCAAAAGAATGGGTAGATGCATTAAATTCTAATGAAAAACCTATATGGATGATGAAAACTATAAAATTAAAGTTCACTGACTAATATTTATATATAAAAACTATCATGGAACAGAAATATAAAGTACTATTTAATTTAATTAACCCTTCGTTTATAAAGTCGGGATGTAAAAGAATATCCATTGAATTTGGGGACGACTTTAATAGTTACCATAATGGTTACGAATGTGGTAGTAACTCAAAAACAATACCCTTTTTAATCCCTGTTGAGCGTGAATTAAGTGAGTATATGGAAGAATCGGTAGGTGATGACACTTGGAATGAAGAGGCTGACCAAGAATATTACAGTTATGAATTAGTGATAAATCCTGAATTTAGAAGTGTTGAGATATTTGGTATTTATACCGCTTACGGTACTGAACCAATTGAGGAAACCGTAATTGAGATGGAAGAAGAACCTGAAGAATTTAAACCTATCTTTGATTACCTAAACGATGAAAGGTCCGACATATTAGAAGTTAATGTAGACGCTGGTGGGGATAGTGGTTGGATTCATGACACAAATGATGACGTAAATGGTAAGAGTATTACCACTTCAAACCAAATGGAAGAAGTATGTCTTAGATTACTAAACCAACATCCTGGTTGGGAGATTAATGAAGGTTCTCACGCTAAGTTTACATTTGACCCACACAGAAATATACTCATTTTTGAATTCGCATATAATACTGAAGAACAAGGTAGTGAATTAATATCTTCAGAGAAATTTTAGTGATTATACAATTTTATCTCCAAACATTAACTCTCGTTTCCATTTAAGGTCTTTGGACTTATAACTTAAATAACTTGTTATTCCTGAAATTAAGGCTTCCTCATATGTTTCATAATCTAAATCTGATACTCCCAAGTTTGTTTCATCACATAAGATATCATCTTCTTTTTCGAAATCGTTAACATCTATAACTGAATAATAATAATATAATTTTGGTCCTTCACTACCGTTTCTAAATGGTAATGATGTTATATATACATGTTGTCGTCTTAGCCATGAAAGTATATCTTCATAATCTGGATACTTTTCCAATACTTTAGTACCTCCAACATCGATAGTTCGAAACGGATACATACAAGTTTGTAGTTGTTTTAAAATTTCAGGAGTAATTTGCATATAATTAGTTTTATTCAAAGTTAAACTAAAAAATAAGATTAATCAACTATTCTACCGATTTTTTAAATTCTTCACCACCTACTACGTTGTAGTCTGCCGTATCACATAGGAAACCAAGTATGTTATAAATTTTACTATCAACATAATTTCTTAATACATCACCAATTTCGTAACCTATCTCCTCTACGATACCCTCGTCTAAATCGGTATTATTATTCCATAAATCACCTAACATATAATCTTCTCCTGTAGTGAGTAATGTAACTGAAGATGTTTCCCCATTAATTACAGCATCAACTTCATAATAAATCTCTTTACCCTTAACCTTTGATGTTTCATTATTAAAACTAATAATAATTCCATTGATTTCGAACCCACCACTGAAATATCTAAAAGGTTTACCTATTTCTAACCTATCTTCGAGTACCTTCATCATGTTTTCTAAACCACCAAAATACTCTAACTTATAATCAAATATCGTTTCAGTGTCATCACTATTACTATCATCTAAATCTAAATAATGGTAAATTGGTTTAGCATCAATACCTTTGTCATCCCAATATTTAAATAATGTCTCCTTTTTAGTGTCACCTTCCTGTAAATTTTCCTCACTCTTTAAAAACTGTTCTTGATTTTTAATTATAAACTCATAAAAGTAATCTAAAGGTTTTTGTGTTTGAGTGTCTTTATATTTTATAGATAAGACCTGGTAATCCTTGTCCATCGTACCTTGTTTCAAACTCTTTATTAAGATACTAAAAATATGAGAAAATAACGCAAACATCCTTATGTCTACACCTGTGTAGTTTTCTTTGATTATATTCTCAAGAATTGATAATAGTTTCATTACAGATAAATATACTTAAATCTTAGTTTGTTGCTCTGTAAAATCTTTTCTATCCTCTTTATTTACCCATAATTCGTGACCTTCCAATGAACTATGATTTAATTCAATCCAGTTTGGTACTAATTCTCTTTGGTGGTTCTCCCAAATATGATACGTTAATTGTTCAATACTTTTACTGAGGTATGTCGCGCTATGGGGGAAGTCTTCCATCACCATTTGATTATAGACGCTCCACTCATATTTGTGACTCTGTTCCTTAACAAATGGGTTTCTTTCTGAGTAACGCTCTATCGTACTCATATCTTTGTACATAAAAACCACTAACACATCTTTTAACGTATTATTTATTCTATGTAAGTGACAGGACTGTGATGGTCCAAATGAAACAAACTTATTATCTTTATTCTTATCATAAAACTTAAGTAAACCATCATCATCATTATATCCATCTAAGCTCCAAGCGTCTTCTCCTCTTTTTTCTTCCAATTTAAAATCATGAGATATTATCTTAGTCGCTATTTTATTACCTGCACCATGAGGACCTGTAACTATAATTTTTTTATAGTCACCAATAATTAATTTTAAATGTTTATAATCTTTAGTCATTTTTTTTATTATTTTCAGATATTATCTTACCCAAATTATCTCCGTATAAATTAGGGAACTCATATTTAATTTCTTTTAAAGGAATAACTAAACCTTTATGTTGGTTTATCCTCTCTACTCCTCGTATTTCATTCAACATAAACTCGTAAAAATCCATACTTTGTTTAGACCTAAAAACCTCTTTTATTATTTTTTGTATATAAGTGTATTCTTTATTTTGCAAATCTACACCAGTAACACTTTTAGCTCTACCCCAAATAAATTCAACTTTATCAGTTATTTCTATCGAGTACGTTTCAGAGTCATCTTCAAATATGTCCCTTAGAAAAATTTGTTTGTTACCATGAAAAATTTGTTTGTTACCATTTATTTCAATACTATAGTATTTTTGAATAAAATTAACTATATTCTTCTCCATTATTAGTTTCTTTTAATATTGAACAATAATAATAATCACCTGTTGTTTTAGATTTATTCCTCAAGTACTTTCTAACTGATTCTGAGTCATACTCCTTTAATAACCTATCTGCGTACACATATTTATATTTATCCCATACGTCTTCTCTTTCAATATTTTCAATGAGTCTTTTACGTTCCATATTTTAATGCTTTCTTTTATGTTGTATCAAATAATTCTAATTGGACAGCGGTGCTTTAATACTTGGGTGAAATTCATATCCTTTTATTTCATAATCAAATTCACCATTTAATATATCTACATTAGATACTTTTATTTTTGGTAAATCAAATGAGGTTCTTTCCATTTGTTCTTTAGCTTGTTCAATATGATTCAAATATAAATGAGTGTCACCTAAATTACCAATCAATTCATCAGGAATCATGTTAACCTCTTCCGCAATTAAACATAGTAGAGCAGCATAGCTTGCAATATTAAATGGAAGACCTAAGAACGTATCAACACTTCTTTGATTCCACATTAAAGAGATTGCTCTATATTTTCCAGGATTTACAATCTTTTCATATCTAGTGGTTAATCTTGTATATACTTGAAATCCATAATGACATGGAGGTAAGGTCATTAAATTTAATTCACCCACATTCCAAGCGTTAACCATAAGTCTACGCGAGTCAGGATTTGTTTTAATATCATCAATAAGTGTTTTAATTTGGTCAATACCTTTTTCAGTATAACTTTGCAAAGTATCACCTTCAAATATTTGCTCACCTTCTTGAAACCAATTTCTCCATTGTGCCCCATATACCGGACCTAATTCTCCCCATTTTTTAGCAAACTCATCATCGGTTTTGATTTTGTTGATGAATTCTTCTTGACTGGGTAACGATGATTGAATACCTATCATTGGTGAAAATGTGTTCTTAAATGATTTGTAACAGTCCCCATCCCAAATATGACAATTATTATCAACCAAATATTTAATATTAGTGTCACCTTTTAAGAACCACTTTAATTCAGTCATCATAGTTTTGACTGCCATCTTCTTTGTGGTTAACAAAGGAAACCCATCTTTCATATTATGTCTGATAGTGTATCCAAAAATAGATTTAGTACCTGTCCCTGTTCTATCAGATTTTTCTATACCATACTCTAATATCGACTCTAAAAGTTTCTTATATTGATTATCTAATGAATTCATAGGTTAGTTATTAACTGTGTATATACTCAATTATCGTTGATTTAATAGGTACCCTAATAATCGGTACACTCGCACCTGTTGATGGTTGTTTTTGTCTTACCTCATAATAGTTATCGTAATCTTTAATTGTTGTAACGTTTGGATATTCTATTATATGTGTTTTATCCATATCAGGTTTATAAACCATCGTATGTTTACTTGTGTTAAATGTTAGTTTTATCATAATTTTATATTTTTTTAAGGCATTAAAAAACCTTTCCTCTAAAATAGAAGAAAGGTTATAATTTGTCAATGAAATACGTTATTTATGTTCCAATAACTAACTCATCATAATTTAATTTTTCCATACCCTGTAAACCTTCCTCAGCCTCATCGTACATAAAAGATTTAACAACTGAAACTAAACTCTGTTCTGATTGAGCAACTTTACTTTCCATCCAATCATCAATTTGTTCACCGTCTTCCATCTGTTCCCACATTTTATAGGCTAATGTCGCAATAGTAAATAATTGTTGTTTGGCCATATAAGAACCTTTGTGGGACTTCTCGTTAATATTTGATTTTAACTTACGTAGTTGGGTTTCCGTTATAATAATATTTGACATGTCTTGTTTTCTTTTATTATAAATATAAGTAATAACATAAAATATCGTTTATAAAAATAAAAAAGGTGAAGATTTCTCCTCACCCTTTATGGGACCGACCTTAATTTTGGCTGTCGGACAAACTCCACCACCCTATTTAATCTAATAGGGAAATCTATCTTTCCTTAACCTTCTCATATTTTATCTATTATTAATCATCCATCCCTAATTTACGTTCAAAATAATTTGCTTCTTGTACCACTTCAGGATTTTGTTTGATTGTCTGCATCGCAATCATGTCTTTCATTCTCGTTGTTGACCATCCATGAGCTCGACTTGTATATATTACTTTAGGTGGTAAGTCATCGCCTGTAAAAGATTTACCTATATAGTCTTCACCTAAAATTCTTATATCAGGCTTAAAATAATTAATTAACCCATATAACTCTTCTTCAGTTTGGTAAACATATACTTCGTCAATATATTGAATCGCCATTAATGTTCTATATCTTTCATATAATGGCACTACTGGCTTATACTTAGATTTCCTGTGTAGTGACGGGTCCTTTTGTAAAAATACTATGAATTTATCACAATGTTTTTTCGCGTCTTCAAATGTATAGATGTAACCAGGGTGCATTAAATCAAAATTACCGGCAGTAAACCCTATAATCTCTTTCTTTTCACTCATAATTTAAAACTTTTTTTATAATTTTTTTCTTCTTTAACTACTTCATCGATAGTCATAATTTGTTTTATATGATAAGAAGTATTATCGGTCATGTAAAGTATTAACTCACCAAAAATATCCTCTATTTCATGAATAACTTTAATTACCTTCTCATCTTTGGGTACTACATAATCACCTACCTTAAACATTTCTAAGTTGCTTTAGTTTAATACCTAAAAGGTCTAATGTATTTTTATCCTTTATCGTTTTCTTAGTCTTTTTCTTAATCTCATTGATTAATCCTTCAATATATTTAACCTCAGGATTTATTTCCTCAACAACTTTAACTGTTTTATCCACTTTAAAACCGTTTATCTTGTTTTTAAGGTACACTGATAATAAATCTATGACTTTGTATGATAAGTAGAATCCGAGACAAATAAGACCTACCTCTACAAGTTTATCTGTACCAACAAACTTAACTGTGATTAACATAAAGATTAAGATTAGAACCATCTTAATCATACTCCATAAATTATTAATTATTTTTACCATTTTTAATGTGTTTTAGATTTTTGAATTGCGTACTCAGCTAAACTAATTTTTTCGACATTACCTATTACCATTGAAGACCTTAATAATTCGTATGGTATGTGAAGAAGAAAATCTTTACCGTTGGAAGTGGTTAAATCCTCTTTAAGTTCCAAACAAGAGTGAACCATCTTAATATAAATCTTAAATTGTATATCATCATCAAAACTTTTTGCTTGAAGGATTCCGTACTTTGGGTGTTCAATTTTTATCGTTTTCATATTTTTCTTTTAATTTATTAAAATACTCTTGATACGGTTTAACGTATGTCTCCGTTAAATAATCATCTATAATTTCAGGGTTATTAGTTAGAACTTCTTTAAGCTCATCACACATTTTAAATTCACACACATCTTTAATCGGTAAACATTTACTGTCCTCAGTAAAAATTACAGTGTCCCCATCAAATGATTCAATAGATTCAATAATGTGTGTTGAACCGTTTTTAATATCTTTTATTTTATCCCCTTTTTCCATATTCCAAATATACGTTTAATTATTGATTTATCCTATTACTTTCGGTTATTATTTATTATCAACGTACTCATTACCGTTCCATTTATAACCGTAACCGTCATACATAATAACACCATCATCATCAAGAGTAGCACCAACAGCACCTGTCTCCTCTATAAAATGTTCTACAGAACCATGCTCTACAGGTTTAGGTGAAAACACCATAGTCTTTAATAAGAACAAAACTAAAATAATTCCAATTATCCAACCTCCAACCCTACCCGACATTGAGAATATATTCCCAATACCTTTTAGTAGTTGTGAACCAAATGTTAAAACGAAACCGATAACGACTAATGTGATAATTCCTTCCATAATTTATTTTTTTATTTATACAAATATAAGCAATATTTTACACATATACTAATTATTGAGCATAAAAAAACCTCAGTCGGTTAGGACTGAGGTTAAGGAAGATATATAATAGAGTATAGAACGCTGAGATTATACGTTTATAACGACTTGTCTTTAGTGAGATTACCCTATATCGGTTGCTCATGTATCCACTCTCGTTGCCGAAAGTATCAAGTCAGTGTCGGTTATTTGAGTGAACCACTCTTATCGTTAACAACCACTCAACTACTACTTTACTCTGTTAAACCTTGCGAGTTCACTAAGGGATTGCTATCCCACCAGGTATTTTGTAATCAACATCGGAAGACTTGCGGTCTTACAATGACTTCGTTAGTCTGACGACTCGAAGTGTTAGACACCTTTCGTTGTTAACGCCCGAAGAACTTTAGCTCTCTTTTATGTTTATATAAAAGTAACTATGGAAATTTGAAAGATGTGCTTCGGGAGAAGTTTCGTTTCTTTTGAAAACAAAATGCTTCACACCTCTCTGTAAGTCTGTCAACCTACGGTATTTCAGGAACACGTTAACTTAACGTATCGGAATCCCCTCATACTGGTACTCAGCCCTACAACACCTGACAGGGTGTGTCGAACCGTCACCTGTAGCTTTTCCTATTGATATCACTATCGCAACTCTGATATTCCATGGATTCAGAGTGGTCTCATCCCCTTAGCAGTTGCCCTTAGGGTCTCGACCGTAGCCACTTTGTTTAGTTGTCAGAGTAAACTCTGCGGATATTCACGGTATACTATTCCCGTTTCAATCCCTTTAGTCCCATTGCTGGGGTTATCTAACGACGCTAAACCGCCGGTAAATGTCTCACTTAACCTTTTAAGAAAAAAAGGGGTTAATCTTTTAAATTTCTTCCACAAACTGTGTTAGTTAAGATTGACATTAATAATATTTCAAAGAACATTTTCAGTACTCTTACTGATTTCTTATGACAAATGTAAAACAATTTTTTTAATCTGTCAAACTTTTTTTTAAAAACTTTTATAAAATTCAGTAGGGTAAGATATAAATACTCCCATAAACTCTAAAAGTAATACAAACATACAAAAAAATTCCCTTCAGACAAGCCCTTTAAGGGTTTTTTTCATATTTTACTTTAAAATAGTTAAATTTAAAGGATGTTACCATCAATTTTAGTACTAAAGTATTTCTCTAACGCACCTAATCTATCGTCAGCATCTACCAACATCACTAGTGCTTCTTCAGCATTTTTATAGAAGTCACCTGTTGAGTGGTCTCCGATTCCTACCCCATTGTTACCAAGTAATTCAAGAGATAATAATGCCTTTGCTTTATCTGCCTGTGCAGATGTTCTTAACATGTTTACTAATTTGTTCATTTTAAAATTATATTTATAAGTTTATTAAATTGTTTAGTCATTGGTTGTGGTAACTCATCTTTACCAAAATATCCGAATTCAGTATGTTCGTCACCATCAGGTGCATTTTCTAAGTCAGGGTAAATTTCCTCATTAACATCCATTAAGTAACAATAGAACGTCCCTTTCTTTTTAGACCCATCTCTATTATATCTTTTGATAATCGCAGCAAAATCAATATCTTCAATAACAGGTAAATTCGTTTCTTCTGTAAATTCTCTCACAGCACCATCCTTAGTATTTTCACCTTCCTCTACACTTCCTGCCGGACAGGACCAAAACCCTGGTAACGTTGTTTCTGAATTCCTCTTACAAAGTAAAACTTTGTTATCACATCTTACGATAATTCCCGCGTATTTTTTCATTTATTACTTGTTATGTATATTTATATGGTATGAAAGTAATTATAAAAAATAATATTTTAAAAGTCAAAGTTTCTTCCACTAAAAAATCCATAACTGATGGAATGATGGGAAAAAGATTTGACGAGTCCTTTGATGGTATGTTATTTTTTATGCCTGAACTTACCGAACAAAGTTTTTGGATGTATAATTGTATCATACCATTAGACATTATTTTCATAGATGGAACAACAATAACTAAAATTCATTCTAACTGTCAACCATGTAATGATAAGAAAAATTGTGAATCATATCAAGGATTTGGTAATACTGTTTTAGAGGTTGAAGGTGGATTCTGTGAAAATCACGGCATAAAAAAAGGAGACAACGTCTCCTTCTCTTTAATATAATTTAGATTATTACCTATTAAGTGCTGTTGAGGTTTCAATACCAACAATACCATCTATTAAATTAAGTCCTTCATCTTTTTGAAATTTTTTAATTGCTTTCATAGTCATCGTACCAAATATACCATCAACACCCTCTTCACCTAAGTCGTAATTCTTTTCATCTAAAATCTTTTGAATTTCTTCAACGCCTTCCCCTCTAGAACCCATAGATATTAGTTCAGAATTATCTCCATTACTAATTATATCCTTAATAGTAATCTCGGCATTACTAACGTTACCCTCAATTTTATCAACTACTTGGTTTGGTTCAATAATAATTAATTCACCCCCTTCAAGACTAGATTTTAAATATGGCCAAGGGTCAATCGTTCCACTTGTATAACCTCTTCTTTTTTCATACATAGAGAAATGTAAGTGTGGATGAGTTCCTTTAGCGTTACCAGTATTACCTACTGTACCAATAAACGTACCTATATTTATTTTATCACCTTTTTTAATTTCGTTAGATACTGAATCTAAATGACAATAGTAATATACGATACCGTTAGTAAGTACACTAACAGCTCTACCACCAACACCTATATCTTTTCTTTGGATTTTATATACCTCACCATTCGTTGCAGAAATTAGTGGTGTACCTTTAGGTGCAAATATATCAACACCTAAATGACCTCCTCTATGTTGATGTTTAGCGTCTCCTGAACCATAATCACTGTTGTGAATTGCTTCATCTTTATTTAATACCTTTTTTTTACCTCTACCTAAACCAGACTCATCATACCCTACATTGAATTCTTCATTACCTATTGGAAAAATAAATCCAGCAACCTCATTTAAAACTGACTCATTTAACCCTTTAGACTCATTGATTTTTTCCTTAAGTTTTCTTACGAATTCTTTTTGTATCATTTTAACAAACTTAACATACGGTGAATCACCTCTGTCTTTATTGTATGAGTATTTACCTTGAGGTTTTCTCTTTCCTCTTCCAAAGTAGTTTAGTGCCGATATATTTGTAATACATTTGTGACCACCTGAGTTCGCTTGAATCATTTCCCATGCTGGTACACCTAACTTATCTAATATTGCCCATTCGTCTTCAGTTAACTTAGTTGAAGGTTTGTCCATTATGACTTTTAGTTTTTCCATGTAGGCTTCTCCACCATCCATAGAACGAACTTTATCACCGTAAAAAGCCTCTAAATCTGCATTTGTAAACCCAACTGACTCCTCACCAAATTGTTTATTACCTTCAGATATCCATTTGATAGTCGATAAAGGAATTATCTTTTCTCTTAATTGACTCTCCCATTTACTTAATACTTCTTGGGCTATATCCCCTAAGTTAACACCTTTTAATTCTCTTTCACCTTTGAATGGATTACATGATGCTTGTACTAATCCCATTGGCCAAGCAATAACTATAAAGTCCGCTTCAGGATTATTTTTGAATGGAGTATAACGGTCATAAGAACCAGGTTTAAACATTGAACCACCTCCGTATTGTACTATAATACCATCATCAACATAAACTTTATCACTATCTTTTTGTTTCTGAACGTAGTCTTTCTGATGTAACGCCATCTCTTCTGGTAAGGCATAACCTTTTTCCGCAGCTAATCTATTAATATTTTGGAATATGTTTAAAAGTGAAGGTTGCGAAGACATAACTAAATCTTCCATAAATCCTGGTTTATTTTTATACGCTAACATAAGTTTGTTAGTCGCTAAACCTAACGCCATTTTATTTTTCTGTAATGACTTATCTTTTTGTAGTTTAAATACAAAATTCATAATATCTTGTGGTTCCAACCCATATTTAGCAAAATCGGCAGAATCAACTGTAGATATTAACCTGATATCATCAGATGTGAAGATATCTTTTGGTGACATTATTTGCGATAATGTTTCTACATTAGACCGTGATGACCTAAATGATGTTGAAGTATCACCTTCTACCCCAGTTTGACTATCATGGTGGTCAGTATGTACAACAAACATTGGTTTACCGTGAGCGAAGTCAACTAAAACCGGCATTGTGTCACCTTGTGCGTCTTGTTTTTTAACTGCAAACTCCTTATCCCCATATTGTATTATTTCAGAATCAACTACTTTAATTCCGTTATTCTCTAAATAATTTTTCATAGCTAAGGCAGTTGTTACACCATCTAAATCTTGATGAAAATATATTTTAGCTTTCTCATATCTTTTAGATAAGTCGTTGATGTTTCTTAACCCCGATTCTTTAATTATTTTTTTCATGATATAAACATATTACTTTCTTTTTTTCTTCTATTCTTAAGACCATTATTCGAAGCCTTGTATTTTAGAATACTTTCAGTTGCTTTTTTATTTTGACCCAATTTGACGTACTGTATGAATCTTGACATCCTAACAGAGTCACATCCACTATTAAAAACTAAAGACACTAACGAATCAAATTGTCCTTGTGTCAACATATAAGTCTCTAAACCCTTATCTTTCCATTCCCCTAAAAATCTTCTAACACAGTCAGCCGCCTCCGACGCATCTTTATAAAGTAAGTCTAAGGACTGTTCTTTATTTATCACTAACCCTGGTTTTACGTCTTTACCGGTATGACCATAACCTATTGTCCATACGTCGCTAGTGTCTTTATATGCCTTTAAAACGGGTTCTTTTATTGAACCGTTAGGTTTTTCTGGGTCACCTTCTTCAAACTTAATAAAGTCCCAAAAAACTTGGCTAGCCTTCATAGTCGTCCCATCTTTCTTGTCTTCTGCGTTCTCAATTAGATACATTTTACGTATTTTAGATGATTCCGATTCTTTTATTATTAATCTTGACATAAAACTTTTATTAATAAATATCTACAATAACAAAAAACCCCTCACTTTGTAGGGGTTTCATGAATTAATGATATTGAACATGCGATTACATTATCAAACCATGTTCTTTGTAGTCCATTTAGGTTTTCTTTTTTAAATGTTTTAATATGGTTATCTATAGTTACAATAGTGATACTATTCTTGTTATTAATTCTAATCTCTCGAATGTTCATCTAACACTAATTTTAACTGTTTTTGTTCGGTCTGATACGTTTTAATACGTTCCCTAGCGACATCACAATAACCTTTACTAATGTCGATACCAATCCATGGTCTACCTAACATCTCAGCAGCTAAACACGTTGTACCACTTCCGTTAAATGGGTCCATAATCACATCTTCTTTATAAGATAGGATTTTAATTGCTCTATATGGTATATCTAATGAGAAAGTAGCCTTTGTTTTTTGTCTTGTATCCGCAAAATAATTCCATTGGCCAAATACTAAAGACATAAAATCTTTCTTATCTTTATCCTCATAAACTAATTTTTTTCTAAATTCTCCCTCTATTTTTTCATTAGGTACCATCTGAAACTCTCCTTTCCATTGGGGCGTTCCCTTTATATCTTTCTTATGTTTTTTCTTATACGCAAGTATTACACACTCCTTAGGGTTATATATGTATGGTGAAGATGGACTCATCCAACTTCCCCAAGCAGTTGTCTTTGAACGGTGAGGGGAGTCTTCCTCTAAATCAACAATACCAAAGAAACCAAATCCAATTTCCTTCATAATCATCCAAAACTCAGCAGAAAAATAAATTCTACCACCTTTAGTTTGTCTATTTATTTCATAAGGAATATTTAAAGCCACACGACCATCATCTTTAAGCACCCTATAGGTCTCTCTTAACCATTCTCTAGTAAATTTCCAATACTCGGCAATTTCTTTATCGTCATCCCAACTATCATAATCAATACCAACACCATAAGGTGGGCTAGTAACCACTAAATCTATTGATTTTTCATTCATTTCTGACATCAGTTTTCTTCCGTCACCTGAATATATTTTATTTTTTTCCATTTTTTAACAAGGTATTTCTTTTATAGTTAATAATTCATCTTTTAAGTTTTGTAAGGCGATTTGATACCCTAAATTTATAGATAATTGCATTAATAGAAAATCATTGGTACCATTATTTGCTTCAGTAAAAGATTCTAAATATTCTCTTGTTGGTGTGGCCACAATTCCTCTATCGAGTTTAGTTAATTCTTGTTCGATGTAATCTAATGTTGTCTGATTCATAATTTAATTTTGGGTTTCTATTGTTTTAATTCTTCTATCTAAATACCATAAAGCTTTTTTCAAATCTTGAACAGGTGGGTTATCGTCTTTCTTACCACTTCTTATAATATATTTTAATACATTAAAAAGATACGCATCTTTATCTATTCCGGTCGCTTCAGCAATTTTAACGACCTCATACGGATTATCTTCACCCCCATAATGTTCAGGATGTGTTACTAGTTCTTTTTTATTCATCTACTTTTTATTTGACTTTAAGACATAATAACCTTTACCGTTCTCACTTTCAATAACAATATTATCATCAATTAATTTATCTAATAATACCTTAGTTTTTTCAATAGAGTCTTTTACTATGAAACTTGCAATATAGTTAATATGGATAGGTATTCTAAGTTTACCTTCGATTTTACTCATAATTGTTTTTGGTATATCATTCATAATTTTTTATATTTAATAATTAATTTTCCATTTATCGTAAGGTATCATACTGTAAGGATGTCTTTCGAAAAAAGTCTCATGTATGAAAGTATACTCATTTTCTTGCTTCTTATCAAGGTATGCCCCCCAAAATGATAGTGTCGAGTTAGATAAAATATGTCTATCACACATGCTCATCATATGAACCGCAATATAGGGGTCTTCATCAATATAAACAAATTTATGATTAGGGAAACCTAAAGTGTCTACGAAATTTTTGGCTAACTCTAAGTTATCTGAAAACACTAACACTTTATGGTCCTCCCCATACTCATTTAATATTTTACCAACCCACTCACCAGGTATTTTAGGTATATTAAAAAAGTTATCTTGTCTACCACCACCCATTCGTAAATGTAATGAAATACTTTTATCAAATAATTCCCCATAATTATATTCAATATAATTGGTTATATTTTTATCTGGATTAAATAAATTTAAGATGTAATCTCGTTGATGGTGCCAGTATAATTTATTAAAAAAATAACCTTGAAATAGATATGGTGGTTTAACTTTTTGTTTTAAGTCATAATAAACTCCTCCCTCACCTGTATCAATATCCCATCCAAGACTTTGGTCAAACCACCAATCAAAGGCGTTAGGTCTACTATCGAACCAAGGAAGTTGAGGGTAGACATCTCCAAATGAGATATGTGGGTCTTTTAATATGTGTCCACCCCATGGGTCAAAATGTATATTTCTACCATTTCGATTAAGGTGTACATTAAACTTAGAACTTTCTGATTGGTGTGTTGTCCAATAACCTATTAATGGGTCGTAACCCATTTCTTTAGCATAGACCATTAAGGTCGCTGCCTGGAACATCATATTACCTAAACCACCCGCTAATATAACCGATACAGTATTGTCGGTTACATTAACATCTTTAGGATTTTGTAGACTCATTAGTGACTATGGTTTATTTATTAATACCCATTTGTGACCAGAATCTAATTCAACACTTAATATAAATTCTTGGTCCCACATTTCAGGTTCAATTAATGATAAGAAATATTTTCCATCATTTCCATAATAAAGATGATAAATATGACCAATTATTGGCTCAAAAGAAAATTTAGATTCATAAACTATTTGATTTAATTTAACTTCATCAACTAAATTATTATACTCGTCCACCAGTTCTTGATACTTCTTATTAAACTTAGTTTGTATTTTATTTACGCTACTTTGTTTATATGATGAAATATCTTCAATTTTAATAACGGGTGCCGAAACACTACTACCGTATGGTAAAATATTTGCGTGGTACTTTTGATTATTTTCGTCCCACACAATATGGTCTGGTTTCTTAATTTTAATATCCGTCAAAACTTTATGATTTTAACTCTTGAATTTTAATCGTTTGGAATATGTAATTCATAATTTTTCTCTTAGCGATAGCTAATAATGAACCTTCTAATGGAAATTTATCCTCATACCTAACTCTAAATATTGGGAATGAACTTTCAATATTTAATAACATTTTATCTTGTTTAGAAGAATTAAAATGAGGTATTTTATTATAGTGTTGTCTAATTAATTTAACCATCTCATCTTTATCAGTTACGTCAATAACATTTCCTTGGTATATTTGTTTTACGTCACATTTATTCTCATTCGTTGTTTTAGTTATCGTATTAATTCTATATTGATACACATGTAATTCTTCATCATAAACCAAATAAAAAAACCCTATACCTGGTTTAGGTTTATTACTACTAAGATTATTAAAAACTATTTTTATAGTAATATTATCATATAGTAATGTCCATATAGATTTTCCAATCAAAAATAGGTCAGTTAATTTACTTTCAGAATACTTTATAATCTTTAATAACTCATCTTTAGTTTCTCCCACATAATTTAAATCATGGTATTTTAAGTCATCGATTAAAATTTCATCATCAATATCTTCAGGTTGTCGATTAAGCGTAATATATTTAGAGCGTTTCTTAATTGACCCAAGATTCGCTAAATGTACCGATAACTCCTGAAAAGATGGGTATAATTTAAAGTTATCAAAGTCCTTATCAACTTTATTAATGTAGTCTAATAGAACATATTGTTTGTGTTCTAAATCTATAGGTTCCTGTAAAATCCAATTTGTATCTAATCTCATATTCTCTTTAGTCTTCCTTTTTCCCAAACATTGTAGTTGGGTCCAATCTTGTACCTAAAATAAGGCGAAGTATCGGCTCTGTAAAGACTAACGAGTCCAGCATCTTTCATTGAACTGAACATTGTTGAGAGATATCCTGAAAATACTACTTGTTCAGGGTCTTTTTCTAAAACATTAAGTAAAAAGTCTCTCTTACTGGCTGGTTCGCCTTCATTCATTTGTCCAATAATATATTCTAAAAATTTAATATAAGCATTGTCAGGGTTATTACTTTCAAACCTATAATTGGAGTGAGAATTTACAGGGCTCCAAAATTTAAAACCCTCTTTATTTCCGACACTTAACTCTTCATGTAATTCAGTAATAAAGAAATCAAATAAATCCCTAATAATTTTATAGTTGGTATGTATAGTATTTTTACTTAATAAATGTCCTATACTATATGGGTCTGAATTTGAGTCAAGATATTCTACCATCTCATACGTAGGTCTTCTATCAATAATATTATGCTTTCGGGAGTAAAACATTATTTCATCACCGTTATCACTTGGCCTAATTGTAATCTCATCCACACCATATTTACCTACTATAGTACCTGGAGTATCATTATTACGATTTCCAATTATCTGAACTGGTTTATCGTAAAGTACGTATCTTCTTATTTTATTAAACTTAAAATTATTACTCCTTAAAAGATTGACTAACATAATTGCTTGATTTTTACTTTTATCAATCTTATGATTTTCTTGAATATCTTTTTCAATGGCATCAAATGCTGAGTTCGTTTTTAAAAACCCTAAAAGATTATTATTAAAATTATCTTTAGCGTCAAAAAGAGCATATTTATCCTCCTCTACATTATAATGAATAGCAATTTTATAATAATCATTATCTTTATTTAGATTTTTATATATAAAATAATACAAAGGACCTTTACCATTATAATGGTCAAATGCGTTACCTGTCTTGGCAGATGTACACCATTTAGTTCCCTGACCATAATAACATGAAGATTTTTGACTAAGTGGTTTAACTATTAAAACTTCAGAGTCTTCATAGACCTTTAAGGTGTCTGACTCCACCTTAGTTTTTTCTTCACTTTTCGTGTCACCATAAACTTCAATGGTATCAATTAAGTCTTGAATGTTTTTATATTGGTTGATATCTTTATACTTTAGATTCTGTCGTATTTTATCGAACCTTTCAAGATTATCTACCGCTTGTTGTAATGGTATATAAGTGTTACCAAAATCATCGAAATTTCTTTTAAGTGCCCAATCAACATATTTGTAATTAGTTCTCTTATTAAATTCATGGTCTATGAATTCCTCAACTTTTTTGCGTAAGTCTGGGTTCTCGTCAAAACGACTAAGTATAATTTCCCTTCTACCTTCTATTAATTGTAGTGATTTCATTATTCTACTCTAAATACGTGATACCATTCACCATTTATATCTACTTCGTTATCATTACCATCATAACTACTAAGAGAATTACCCACACCATCACTATCAATTGCCGATTCAAATAACGAATCCGTATCGATATAGTCATCTATACTTAAACCATGTTCTTCCATAGATTGAACCATATCAGACATAGCATCATCAACTCTACTATTAACTATATCCTCTATTTGTTCTACTGTTGGTTCACCTTCAGGGTCACCTTCAATATCATTTATTTCCTCATCAATTTCATTCCATCTATCTCCAGCTAACTCTACCTCATCTTCATTATATATATCATCTACATTTCTAGTTATCTCATCTAATTCCTCGGCCTCTTCTTTTAATTTTGCGATTAAAGATGTTTGTTCGTCTGAAAGTGGTAAGTCCTCTTGGTCAAAATATGACTCATAATTAGTACTAACATCGTCATCAAACATATCATAAAACCATTCTCTAACTTCCTGTTCATTAATATGACTTTCAATAAACCCTCGACTCCAACCATCAGCACCAGTATCGTCCCATAATTGTTGTTGATACACTTTAGCCGCCTCATAAACTTCGTCCCAATTTCCAACCGCCCATACGGTACCTTCCTCTTCAGAGCCGTACCATTCAAAAGTGGCTAAGTCGTAATGTGAATACGATGCCGGTATTAAATCGTAAATCGACTCATCTTCTTCCTCATCAACCTCAACACCATATTCATCTTTTATTACATCAAAAACCGCATTAGCTTTAAGTCCTTCTTCATCAGGTTCGTTTTCTAAGTTCCACAAATCATTTTCTTTTCTTGTTTCGGCATCAATCTTTAATCGTGCGATTCTCATTCGTTCCGCCTGTTTTCTTAACCTTTCTCTTTCTAATTTCGCGGCTTCTTTATCTTTAAAGATATTAATCTCTCTTTGATAGTTAGTATTAATGTATTTATCAATGGCACTTTGAATTTCGTCATATTCTGGCGTACCTAATATCCAACCCCCATTAAAAGATTTATCAGGAGCATCATAAAATGTTTTATCTCCGTCATACTTCTGTAGTAACGCCACTTTATAAAACTTATCATTACTTTTTGCCTTTTTATCTAAGATATAAAATAGTTTACCGTCAATATTGTAATTATCGAAATGTGATGAACCATTCATAGACGCGGTACACCACTTAGTTCCTGCACCATAGTAACAACTTGCCTTATGTGTTTGAGGGGTAACAACAGTAAAACGGTCATCTTCATATACAACATCTGCTCCGTCTACAGATTTAACAGTACGTCTAACTTTATTTTCATGATTATTAATTGCGGATATAATATCATCTAAACTTTTAAATTGGTTAATGTCTCTCGTCCCTAAAGCTTGTTGGTACTTAATAAATTTCTCAACCACTTTTTCGGCTTTACTCAAACTATATTCAAAGTTCTCATTAGGTATTACGTTACCTAAAAATGATAGGAACTTTTGGTTAGGTGCTAATTGTCTAGAAAGACTAAAAACTTTCTTAATCTGCTCATCAGAAAACTTATCTCTGAACATATTTAAAAAATCATCTTTTCTACTTTCGGATAAAACTTGACTAAGATTCATAATATTGTACTTTTAAGATAAATATAAATAAAAATAGATTATTACACAATTAACTGTTACTTATATTTATTAATATAAACTTTTTCAAAAAAATTATCAACTATGGGATGCGGATGTAAAAAAAACAAAAATACAGATACACAAAAACAAAACACTAATACGGTTAAAAGTACTAACACACAAACGGTTAAGGAGGCAATCAATAAAACGGTTGAGAAATATTACACTAAAAAATAATCACATAATTATTAGATATAATTATAAGGTGAGGTAAAACTCACCTTTTTTTATATTTATATGTAAACAACCTGCGATGAAAGAAAAAATTATTGAATTACTTAATGGTGGTCAATCAGAACTCGAATCATTTATTACTCGTTATTTTAATGATGATAAGTATAATTTTTTAGAAGTATTATCTAAACTTGGTCTATTAGATGAAGGAAGTAACGAAACTCTTTTAGAGTTATTTCCAATGTCATACTTAAAATACAAGTATCGTAATAACAAACTTAAGACCATAGATGAAATAGTTGGTCAATATAGTGACATTAAAAAAGTAGGTGATAAATATATTTTAATTCTCAATACTAGGTCTGACCTTAGTATCTTTTTTAAAGATGATGATAATGGTCGAGATATGAGTTCATCTGAAATGGTTAAAAATATTTTAGGGGAAGATTGGTTTGAACCATTTAACGATGTTACTTCAAATCTATATACAGATGTTATTGAAGAGTTAACTGAAAAAAATAAATTCTTAGTCGCTAAATCATTATCTACTGATTTATCTGGTGAATTAATTTCACCCGAAACTGAGTTATTAGAGAATATTGCCAAGGACCAAGGTCATCCTGACTATGTCGATGTAAAAGACCCTCTTTTAGTTATGGATATCTTAGAAGAAGATGAGTTATCATCTAAAGTTTTATTAGATGAATCATCCGAAGTCGCAAGTAACCTATACAATTTACACCATAACTCCTATAATACCGCTTATGTTGATGAAAGATATAATGAAGTTATGTCTGAAATTAAACATTTATTAGAAATAGATAATTCAGGTGATTGGGTGAGTAAGGAAATTAAAAACAGCGAAGGAGTTAAAGTTATATATGATTACACTATAGACGTAACTAAGTTTATACCTTACCTATTTAGTTCAATTTTTAACGATGAGTACCAAGACGATGATTATCGTAATGTATTTGAACACTGGGGTGACTTTGAAGACCTTACTAAAGAAATGATTAATGAGGATGTTATTGAAGGGTCATCTTTGGATAATAGGTATCATGATTATGCCGATTCCGATATGGTGAGAAAAAATCTTAATGATTTTATTGCTGATTACGTTTAAACGTATTCTCTAATTCAGTTAAACTAACCTCTTGAGTCTCCAAAATTGATTCTTGTTCTTTTATAGCTTCAAATAAAATTGATATCATTTCATCATATCTAACTCTATAACCATGTTCCTCATCACCATGTACTAGCTCAGGTAAAACTTCTTTTATTTCTTGAGCAATAACACCAATATCTTTTCTACCACCTTCTTGTAATATTTCACCATTTATACCTTCTTTTCTCCATATAAATTCTACACCTCTTAAATTTAGAGCTTTATCTAATGGGGTATCAATCTTTTTAATGTTAATCTTTAATCTTCTATCTGAAGAACTACCTATTGGTCCTTGAGCTCCGGTTGGTCCAATACCTCCACTCACACCTGTGTTACCTTTTTTACCCTTTATTCCTTGTGCACCTGTTGGACCTTTAGGACCTATAGGTCCTTGTGGTCCATCTATACCTTTTATTCCTTTTGTACCTGATGGTCCTTGTGGACCTTTACGACCTTTTAAACCTTTATCCCCATCAGGTCCTCCACCACCACTAACCCCCTGTGGTCCAGTTATACCTACTGGTCCTTGTGGTCCTCGTATTCCTTTTTTACCTTTTGTTCCTTGTGTTCCTTGTGTTCCTCTTACACCTGTAGGTCCTTGTGGTCCTCTTACTGTTGAAGTAATACCTTTATAACCTTTTAAACCTTTATCCGCTATAGGTCCTTGTGGTCCTTGAATTCCTATCCCTCCTTGATTACCTCTCGAGCCAACATAACCTTTTTGACCTTTACGACCTTTATCCCCTTTAAATGCTGTGGGACCAGTGGGTCCTTGTGGACCAATTTGTCCTTTAATACCTGTAGGTCCTGATGGTGCTTGAGTACCAATTAATCCTTTATTTCCTTTGTCGGTACTAGTATTACCCGCTGGTCCTGTTGGTCCTGCCGCCCCATTAGTTGCTTTAAGTCCCTCAGCTCCTTGAGGGCCCCTACCAATTTGAACACCTTTAATACCTGTAGGTCCTGGGTCCAAACTAGTTGGTCCTGTTGGTCCTGTTGGTCCTGGTGCACCTTGAGATAAGATAGAACCTTTTGGACCTATAGGTCCTTGTGGTCCTTTTGGTCCTTTTACACCTTTTAGTCCTTTAACATTACCCACCGGTCCTTGCGGTCCTTTATCTCCCTCTGCACCTGTACTGGCTTTAGCCCCAACTACCCCTTGTGGTCCTCTACCAATTTGAACACCTTTAATACCTGTAGGTCCTCTATCACTACTAGTTGGTCCAGTTGGTCCTGTTGGTCCTACTGCGCCTGTACTGGCTTTAGGTCCAACCACTCCTTGTGGTCCTAGACCAATTTGAATACCTTTAATACCTTGTGGACCTCTTTCAGTACTAGTATTACCTTTTGGACCTGTTGGTCCTACTGCTCCGGTACTAGCTTTAGGTCCAACCACCCCTTGTGGTCCTTGAATACCTCGTGGTCCTTTTTCACCTTGTGGTCCTTTATCTGTACTATTATTACCTTGTGGTCCAGTTGGTCCTTTTGGTCCTTGGGTTGCTGTTGGTCCCTCAGCCCCTTGAGGTCCTCTACCAATTTGAATACCTTTAATACCTTTTGGACCTTTTGGTCCTTGGTCAGTACTTGTCGGTCCTTGGTCTCCCGATGTCGTGTTTGTAATCCCTTTTGGACCTTTTGGTCCAGTTGGTCCAGTTGGTCCTTTTGGTCCTATGTTAGGTCCTTGTGGACCTTTTTGTCCTTTGTCTATTGAAGTTGGACCTGTTGGTCCTCCCGACCCAGTCAATCCTTTCGGTCCTCCATCGCCTACACCTCCTTGGGTTCCTTGTATTCCTCTTGGCCCCTTAGGTCCTTGTTCACCCTTATCTGTATTTGTTGGACCATTTGGTCCTTGTGGTCCCTTAAACCCTTTATCTGTTGTTGTTGACCCTACCGGTCCTTGTGGACCTGTTGGTCCTTTTATTGATAGTCCTTGTGGCCCTAAGGTACCTCTCAACCCCTTTGGTCCTACAGGTCCTTTAATACCTATTGGTCCCTTATCTGTTGAAGTTGGGCCTTGTAATGCAACCGGACCTTCAGGACCTATTGTACCTACTGCCCCTTTTGGAGATATGCCTTGTTCACCAGTTATACCTTTTAATCCTTTTGGTCCACCAATTCCTGTATCTCCTTGTTGTCCCTTATCCGTACTTGTAGGTCCTTGTGGTCCTTTATCTGCGGTGTCACCAATGAAACCTTTTTCATTAACACCGATTAAACCTTTAAGTCCTTTTTCACCTGTGTTACCTATAGAACCTTGTGGACCTTTTAGTCCTTTATCAGTTGAGGTATTACCTCGTAACCCTACAGGTCCTTGCTCTCCTTGTCCACCTTGACTAACGGTAGATTGTGAACCTATTAACCCTTTAATCCCCTTTATACCAATTAAACCTTTTAATCCTTTAGTTCCTTTATCCGTACTTGTAGGTCCTTGTAGTCCTTGGTCTCCTCCTGAACCTAAACTACCTTTAGGTGAATCACCTATAACCCCTTTTAAACCTTTTAATCCTTTTGGTCCTACTGGTCCTTTTGGCCCGGTTGGTCCTTTTACTGATACGGGACCATCAGGTCCAATATCTCCTTGAGACGCGATTAAACCTTTTTCGCCCTGTATACCTATATTACCTTGTGTATTTTTAGGTCCTTTAATACCTGTAACACCCTTTAATCCTTTTAAACCTTTATCTCCTTTATCTGTAGATTGAGTACCTCTTGGTCCTGTCGGTCCTTGTGGTCCTTGAATACCTATAACCCCATCAGGTCCTATTTCTCCTTGTGGACCAGTTAAACCTTTTACCCCTTTTGAACCTATTGGTCCGGTATCTGCGTTTGGTCCGGTAGGTCCTTTGTGATTTTCCTGACCCTGCGTAGCTCTAACACCTTTTCCTCCTTGTGGTCCTTGAGTACCAAGTACACCTCTAACACCTTTTAATCCCTTAACTCCTTTAATCCCTTTCTCTCCCTTATCAGGTGATGTTGGTCCTTTTGGTCCTGTAGGTCCTTGGGGTGAGTCCCCTCCAATTTCGCCTTGTGGTCCTTGAGATGGTTTTAAACCTTTTAAACCTTTAATACCTTTTAAACCTATTGGTCCTTTGTTACCTGTATCCGTAGATGTCGGACCTTTTGGACCTGTAGGTCCCTTTATACCTTGACTTCTATTTGATGGTTTATCACCTTTTAAACCTTTTGGTCCTACAGACCCTTTAGTCCCTTCACGACCTAAAAGACCTTTTTGACCTTTTTCAGAATCATTACCTGTTGGACCTTGTCCACCTGTTGGTCCTTGTGGTCCATCAACACCTTTTTCACCTTTTCGACCTTCTAATCCTTTGGCTCCGCTCTGTCCCTTAATCCCAGTATTACCTTTTGTACCTGTTGGTCCTTGTCCACCTTTTAATCCCTTATACCCTTTTAGGTTATGTGTATCACCAACCCACTCACCACTAGAATTAACAACCATAGTTGTCCCAACATATAATTCACTATTAACCACATTAACCTCACCCGGCAATAATAGAGGACTTGTACTATCAACTATTTTAAAGATATCTGTCGAAGATTTAAATATTAAATCTCCCGTAGTGTCTATCTCAATAGTATAGTCCACACCTGTACCACTAAAAATTATATGTGGATTAGTATTTAAAGTACTCCCAGTAGGGTATATTATTATATTAGCCATTAATCAATCTGTGTTCTTAACCAGTTTATTTGTTCTTCGATATCTTCAATAAATAGTTGGTGGGCCTTAATCGCTTCAATAATTAATGCGTTTAGTTTAAAATATTTAATAGCTAAATAACCATCGTCCCTCTTATAAACTACCTCAGGAAATAATTCTCTAATTTCTTGAGCTACCATACCAATCGAATGTAATTGTTTTCTTTCTTTTAAGAAATCATAACCTGAATATTTTTCATTCCAATCATATTCAGTAACATTAATGTTAAGTAATGAATATAATGAATTAGAAATTGTTTTAATACCTGATTTCATTCTTTCATCTGAGGACATACAAGACCCACATGTTTTTAAACTACAATTACCAAATTTTGCTCCACTGTTGTGTGACCACGTAAATAAACTCGTATTTGCATGGTCTTGGTCCCATATAGTTATACCGGCTGTTACGGTACACTGAAGAACAAGTCCAGTGGTAAGACAGGTGGTGCAGGAATTACTATCATATAAATAAGAAGATGCAGTTAACGCCCCTGAAGTAGGCGAATAAAGTACATTCGAAGTTCCTATACCACAAGGAGTATTCCCAGTTCCAAGACAAGTACTACAGTCAACACCCTTACCTGATGCTGTGTATACTGTATGTGCGTAACAACTTGTTGCGGGAGGTCCTTTAGGTCCTTTTAAACCTTTTAAACCTTTTTTACCTGTTGCTCCTTGTGGGCCTTTTAGTCCTGTTGGACCTTTTTTATTTACTGGACCTTTAAGTCCTTTATAACCTACGGCCCCTTTTCCTCCTTGCGGTCCATATTTACCTTTTGGTCCTTTTGGTCCAGTATTCCCGTCTACTCCTCGAACACCTTTAAAACCTTTATCCCCATCAGGTCCTCTATTACCCGTCACCCCTTTATAACCTTTAACCGTTGAAGACGTTCCTTGAAAACCTAATTCACCTGTTGGTCCCACAGATGAACTTTGGTTACCTATTGGTCCTTTTGGTCCTCCATTACCTTGTGGTCCTTGACCACCTCTTGGACCTTTAAGTCCTTTATAACCTTTATCTGTTGATGTTGGACCTGTTGGTCCTACAGATGAACTTTGAGACCCTGTTATTCCTCTTACACCACCATTCCCATAAGGACCTTGTGGTCCTTTTAACCCTTTTGGTCCTTTTGATGTTGAATTTGGTCCTGTTGTACCTTTAGTTCCCTTATCTGTTGATGTTGGTCCTTGTGGTCCTGTAAAACCTTTATACCCGTCTGGTCCTTTTAATCCTTTAACTCCTTTATCTGCGGATGGACCTGTTGGTCCCTGAAGACCTGTTGGTCCCTGAGCACCTGTAGTAGTTCCTTGTGGCCCTTTAGGGCCTTTAGGGCCTTTAGGTCCTTTATATCCTTTATATCCTTTATCTGCGACTGAACCATTTGGTCCTTTTGGTCCTTTAAATCCTTTTACTGTTGAAGTCACTCCTTTTGTTCCTTGAGGACCTCGAACACCTTTTAATCCTTTAATACCTTTAAACCCTTTAAATGCGATTGGACCGGTATCTCCTTGAGGTCCTGTTGGCCCCTGAGCACCAGTAGTAGTTCCTTGTGGTCCTTTAGGACCTTTATACCCTTTTGGTCCTTTAATCCCTTTTAATCCCTTAAACGCGGTTGGGCCAGTATCTCCTTGTGGTCCTGTTGGTCCCTGAGCACCAGTAGTAGTTCCTTGTGGTCCTTTAGGACCTTTAAGTCCTGTAACACCTTTTAATCCTTTTAATCCTTTAAACGCGGTTGGGCCAGTATCTCCTTGTGGTCCTGTTGGCCCTGATGATGGGGTTATAAGTCCTTTTGGTCCTTTTGGTCCAATATCCCCGTCTGTACCTTTTAGTCCTTTTAATCCTTTAAATGCGATTGGACCTGTTGGTCCCTGAGCACCTGTTGGTCCCTGAAGACCTGTAGTAGTTCCTTGTGGTCCTAAATCACCTAATATCCCTTTTCTACCTTTTAAACCTTTAGAACCTTTTAATCCATCCGTAGCCCTTAAACCTTTTGGTCCTTCTAATCCTTTATAACCTTTAGTTGTAGAATTATCACCTACGTCACCTTGTGGTCCCTTAAACCCTTTTACACCTTTAAAACCTTTATCTCCGTCAGTCGCACGAATACCTTTAACTCCTGTTGGTCCGGTTGGTCCCGATAACGTACTAATTAATCCTTTATCACCTATTACTCCCTTCAGACCTTTAATCCCTTTTGGTCCTTCTAATCCTTTCTTACCTTTAAACCCTTTAAACCCTACAGCCCCTTTTAATCCTTTTAACCCTTTAGTACTATCGGGTCCGATAGGTCCTTGGTCACCTGAAGGAGCAATTAAACCTTTTGGTCCCTGTACACCTTTAATACCCTTATAACCTTTTTGACCTTTTTGACCTTTAAGACCCTTAATACCTTTATTTGCTGTTGGTCCCACATCTCCGTCAATACCTTGGGGTCCTTTTGGTCCTTGTGTAGCAATTAAACCTTTATCCCCATCAGGTCCTTTAACACCTTTATATCCTTTTACTCCTTTTAATCCTTTTGTACCCTTATCCCCTTGAGGTCCTCGTTGACCTTTTTCTCCATCTATACCTACTACACCTCTGTTACCAGTGGGTCCTTGTAACCCATTAATTCCTATTATACCTTTTGGTCCTATTGGTCCTTGTACTCCTTTTATACCTTTAATACCCTTGTCGGCCCCTTCTCCATCTGCTGAAATTGGTCCTTTTGGTCCTTGGTCGGCAACGCTTCCTTGTGGTCCTTGATTACCTAATAAACCTTTTTTACCTTTTAACCCCTTTAATCCTTTATCACCTTTATTACCAATATCTCCAGTGTCTGCGATAGGACCTTTTGGTCCTTGGCTACCTTGTGACGCAATTAAACCTTTAAGTCCCTTTACTCCGATAATCCCTTTACTACCTATCTGACCTTTAAGTCCTTTACTACCTTTATCTGTAGACGTTATACCTCTATTACCTACTGGTCCTTGGTCTCCTCCTGAACCTAAGGTACCTTTAGGTGAGTCACCAATTAAACCGTTACTCCCTCTAAACCCTTTAGGTCCAACAACTCCAATCTGTCCTTTTGGTCCTTTTAAATCACCTATAGGTCCGTCTACACCAACAGAACCCTTTGGACCTACATCACCTTTTAATCCGTCATCCGTATCAAGACCTTTAGACCCTTTAGGTCCTTTTAATCCTTTTATACCTTTAATACCTTTAATACCTTTATCATTACCAGTAAGTCCTTTGAGTCCTTCATCTCCCAAGTCACCTTTTAACCCATCGGTCCCTTGACTAGCTTGTGGACCTAATAACCCTTTTGGTCCTTTAATACCTACAGTACCCTTGAGTCCGACTTCTCCTTTATTAGTCCCTACAGGACCTTGGCTCCCTTTACTGGCAACAAGACCAGTAGGCCCATTGACTGAAATACCAATTAACCCTTTTAAACCTTTTAAACCTTTTAAACCTTTTAAACCTTTTGGTCCAACAGAACCCTTTTGTGAATCAGGGCCCGGTAGACCTACATCTCCTGGTGATGCTTGTAACCCCTTTATACCTGTTGGTCCTTGAATTCCTTGTGGACCTTGACCGCCCTTAAGACCCTTAAGACCCTTAAATCCTTTATCTCCAACAATACCTTTATCGTCACCGAAATTACCTTTTAACCCTTGTTCACCACGTATACCTTGTGTACCCTGACTACCCTGTACACCTTTATTACCTAATAACCCCTTTAAACCTTTATCTCCGTTAGTTCCAGGTAAATTTACAGGGTAACCTTTCCAATTACCTAAATTATCAATTAATTCGTTACCATTTCCCATTTGTACCGAATCGGAAGGCATGAACTTCATGTTATCAAGCTCTAAGTTTGAACTTATTTTAAAGTCATTACCTAAATGAGTGTTAAAATTTAATTCACCGCCACTATAATCAATACTAATCTTAGTGCTACTAGCACCTGAAAAATTTATAGTCCCCCCTGTTGGGTTTATTTTAATATCTTTACCCATTTAAAATTTCTGATTTTAATAAGTTAATTCTGAGTTTTATTTTATCTATACGTGTATTTTGTTCCTGTAAAGAACCAATACCAATAGATACTAATTTACCGTACTCAAGTTTTAGGTAACCACTTTCACTAGTAAATACTACTTCAGGTATTACTTCTCTAATATCTTGAGCAATAAATCCAATATCATTACCTATTCCACCATCAAACTTAGTAACATCACCTTTCCATGTAAACTTAACCCCATTAATTAATTTTAATTTACTTAAATTACCTTTAAGTGTTTTAATATTATTTTTTAATCTCTTATCCGATGCCGGCCCTTGTGGTCCTTGCGGCCCTTGTGTACCTTGTGGTCCTTGACCACCAGTTGGTCCTTGTACACCGGTTGAACCTCCATCACCAATCAGACCTTTGATACCTTGACCACCAATATTACCTTGTGGGCCTGTTGCACCTTCTGGTCCTTGAATACCTTTAGGTCCTTGGTCTCCTCCCCCACCAGTTAGTCCTATTGGTCCTCGTGGACCTTTAGTGACTGAATTAGCTCCGGCAGTACCTTGTAGACCTCTGTCGGTACTTGTGGGTCCTGTTATTCCTCTTGCACCTTTTAAACCTTTTTCCGTTCCTTGTGGTCCCTTATACCCTTTAACCGTTGAATTACTTCCGATTGGTCCTTGATATCCTTGTTGTCCACTACTACCTTGTGGTCCTTTAATTCCTTTAAGTCCTTTAAATCCTTTTACTGTTGAAGTTGGCCCTTTAGGTCCTGTAGGTCCAGTATCTCCGATACCACCTCCAGCAGATTGAGGTCCAATTAAACCTTGTGGCCCAACTGCTCCTTGTGGGCCTAAAACACCTCTAAGACCTTTAAGTCCTTTATCTCCTACTCCGGCAATTAAACCTCTCACACCTTGTGTACCTATAGTTCCTCGTGTCCCCTTTTTACCTTTAATCCCTTTAAGTCCTTTATGACCTTTAGTTGAGTTAGTTGGTCCTTGTGGTCCTTTTACTGTTGAAGTTGCACCTATTAGTCCTTGTGGTCCTCGAAAACCTTTTAATCCTTTTGGTCCATCAACTCCTTGTGGTCCTTGTGGACCTCTTTCACTACTAGTTGGACCTGTTGGCCCCATTAATGTTGAAGCTGACCCTTGTAAACCTATTACTCCTTGAGTACCTTGATTACCTTTTGGTCCTTTTACTCCTTTTAACCCTTTATGTCCTTTAGTTGAGTTAGTTGGGCCTATAAAACCTTTTACTGCGGAAGCGACCCCTCTTGCTCCTTGTGGGCCTAATGACCCTTGATTACCTTTTGGTCCTTTTACACCTTTAAGACCCTTAATACCTTTAGTTGAGTTAGTTGGTCCTATAAAACCTTTTACTGTTGAGGTATCACCAATACTTCCTTGAAGACCTAACGACCCTTGACTACCTTTTGGTCCTTTTACTCCTTTAAGACCCTTAATACCTTTGATAGTTCCAGTAATACCTTTTTGTCCTTTTACTGTTGAAGTAGTACCTTTTGGTCCTTGTTGTCCTCCTGTTCCTTGTGTCCCTTTTTTACCTTTAATCCCTTTAAGTCCTTTAAGTCCTTTAGTTGAGTTAGTTGGTCCTTGTGGTCCTTTAAGTCCTTTTTGAGCTTGGTTACCCAATCCACCTTGTGTACCTTTTTGTCCTTTATCAGTAGATTGTGGCCCAATTAAACCTTGTGTACCGGTTAAACCTCTTGTATTATTACTTAAACCTGTTGGTCCTTTGGCTGCTTGTACACCTATACCCCCTTGTGAACCTCTTTGACCTTTATCTAAAGATGTTCCTCCTTGCGGTCCTTTTATACCCTTTAACCCTTTTAAGTCACCTTGTGGGCCTCTTTGACCTTTAGATGAGGATATTCCAGTGTTACCTATCGACCCTTTTGGTCCATCAACTCCTTGTGGTCCTTGTGGACCCTTTAAACCTACAGGTCCCGCACCAGTATAAAACAGACCCTTTAATCCTTTTAAACCTTTAGGTCCCTTATCTGTTGATGTTGGGCCTTGATTAGTCCCATCACCTTGTGGTCCCTGATTTCCTCGTATACCATTACTTGATTGAGGACCATTAGGTCCTTGTGGTCCTTTAAGACCTTTAATACCTTTAATACCTTGAGTACCTTTATTTCCGATGTCAATACTAGTTACTCCACGTCCACCTTTATTACCTACGATAGCTTGGTTACCTATATTACCTATAGAACCCTGAACATTTTTCGGCCCTTTTGGTCCAATAACTCCTTTACTACCTTTTGGTCCTTGTCCCCCCGTTAACCCTTTTAAACCTTTTAAACCTGTTGGTCCTTGTGGGGCAATGAGACCTTTTTGACCTTTTTGACCATCACCACCTTCAATCCCTTTAACTCCTTTTTTACCTTTAACTCCTTTAAGTCCTTTATCTCCAATGTCATCACCTTTAGGTCCGATAGGTCCTATTGGTCCTTGAGTGGCAATATTACCTTGTAGTCCTTGTGTCCCTCTACCTGGTTTAGGTCCTTTTAAACCTTTAACCCCTTTTAATCCTTTATTACCTATAGGTCCCACATCTCCTGATGTTGCTCCTTGAATTCCTTGATTACCTTGGACCCCTTGAGTACTCGGATTCGGCTGATTACCTTGGAACCCTTTTGGTCCTTTTGTCCCTTCTACTCCTTTTAATCCTTTATTTCCTTTATTTCCTTCCACACCTTTAGTCCCTAAAGGTCCTTGTGGTCCTTGGTCTCCTGAAGTAGAGATGAACCCTTTTGGTCCGTCAACTCCTTTTACCCCTTTTACCCCTTTTACTCCCTTTATACCTATAATACCTTTTAAACCTTTTAAACCCGTAGGTCCTTTTGGCCCTTGTGGACCTATTGGTCCTTTTGATGCTGTTAGACCTATTGGTCCTTGTGGTCCATCTATACCTTTAGGTCCTTTTAGTCCTTGTGGTCCTTTCACTCCTTTAAGACCCTTATACCCAATAACTCCATCTTCAGAAACTGGCCCTTGTGGTCCAATTATTCCTTTTTGACCTTCTAACCCTTTAATACCTTTGACACCTTTTGGTCCTTGTGGACCTTTAAGTCCCTTACTACCTTTATCACCAACAATACCTTTATCAGAGTCATCACCTTGTATACCAATCAGACCTGTTTGTGCCGTACCACCTATAACACCTTTTAAACCAACCTCACCTTTTAAACCTGTTGAACCTGTAGGTCCACGATTACCTTTATCTCCTGATGTTGGTCCTTGTAAACCTTTTAATCCTTTATCACCATCCCCACCAACTACGGATGTACCGATAGGCCCAAGTGCTCCTCGACCACCTTGTACGCCTTTAGCTCCTTTTGAACCTTGTAAACCTACGGCACCTTGTAGACCTATAGGTCCACCACCGCCAGTTATACCTTGCTCACCCTTATTGGCACTACCACCTGTGGGTCCAATATTACCTTTAAGACCTACGACACTTCCTTTCCACCCTCCAGTATCAGTAATAGTACCAACACCATTAAATGACATATCATTACTCAAACGAATCGAACCTTTTATATTTGTTCTATCCTCACCAATAACCACTAAATTACCACCGTGAGTTTGACCTGAAAATTCTAAAGTACCATCATTATTAACATTCAACGAAATAATGTCACCACTAGTGTTTTCAAAAATTATATAAGGTAGTGTCGTACCTGTCGGTTGTGGTACAATTTTAATGTTTTTAGCCATTTGTCTAATTAAAAAGATTTATCTTACTTTATAAATACTCACAAAAAAGTTTATTAACTGTTTTAAATACCCATTTGTATTTATCATTCAACTTTTTTTTCATATAATACAATTAATAAATATTTTAAAATCGTATAATATGTCAAACCATATAGTAGAAACTTATTCAAGAGGTGAAAATCTTGCAAATCTATTAGTAAATAAAGTAATTACTGAGATAGATAAGGAAACAAAAAACCATAAAACAAACATACAACTAATCAATAACGGTAACTTTATCGTGGTTAGAGGTAATACCACTCATAAAACACCTATAAACTTATCTAAATTATTTATTTCATATTATGAAAAATTATTTAACAGACAAATAAACTTAAATGTTGTTGACCTAATTGAGTATGGTCAAAATATTTCCGAGGAACCAATTTATTTTAAAAAAACATTTAATAAAAATAATTTTATCGAGTCAATAAAAAAACAAACCTACGAAGATACTTTGGATGGTAAGGACTATAGGTTTACCGCATGTACAAATCTAAATCTTATTTTAACTAAGAATGACTTTAATAAGGAAACGGTAGGTGATGTTTTAGAAAATTTTAAAGATTATGTTATCATCAAAAATAATAATCTTATTGAAACATTTCAATCATCTCAACATTATGGTAAAAATTTAAAAAGTAGTAAAATTTTTGAGTCGTACTTTAATTATATTGTTTATAATATTTTTGAAAGAGGATTGTGTAGTGATTTAACTGTTGAGTTTTTTAGTGAGTCTGAATTCGATTTAATTAGTTGGGAGAATTTAACCATTAAAGTAACATCGAATACTTTGATTACAAGTACCGAATGGTTAGAGTCGTTAATATTAGATTTATTTACATTTAACCCTAACGATATTATCAGTCGATGGGATTTAAATGAGTATGATTTCGAAGAAGAAATTATTAGCACTCACAACATTTGGAAAATAAAAGATAAGGTTGGTGAAATGATACTATTTTAAGTATTGTTTCACCTTCACCATTGCCTCATTAATATCTTCGAAGTCATCATCAGGAACCATTAAAACAACATCTGATGTTTCATTTTTTTCGTTAACCGATAATAACATAAAGGCAGGTATAAATTCATTACCTGTCGCTTCAACAAATAAGTCATACTCTTTTTTATATTTATCGATATCTCTACCAATAAATTTAATTTTTGATTTTTTTAAACTTTCTTTCATGTCATCACAATGTGAACATCCTTTCATTGTGTAAAGTATTACTTTTTTCATTTTAATATTATTACATTATTTATTAAATTAAGTTAACCATTTCCATAATTTGACTTTCTGGTACCATACCAACTTTAGTAGTAACACTTTTACCATCTTTAAATGCTATTAAAAAAGGTATTGACTTAACATTTAATGAAGCCGCCATTTCATTGTCCGACTCAATATTAAATTTATATATACTAACTTCATGATTTTCACTAACTAATTTATCGCTAACTTTTTCAATCACTTTCCCTAACACCCTACATGGTCCACACCAATCCGCGTACATATCAACAATAAATTTCTCACCACTGTTAATTTTTTCTTTTAATTCTTTAGAATCTAATACTCTCATTTTATATTGTTTTAAATTTTTTATAACTTTGTAAGAAAAATATCATACTATCAGACGAACTTTCTTTACATATAGTATAGAACTTATAAGTATTCTCATCTTTTCGTTTAATAAAATATAAATAACTTAATGTGTCATTGAATTTAATAAGTCCCTCATTTAAAGACACATTAAACCCATCAAATTTCTTATGTGACCACACTAAACTATTATTCGCCAATAACCTTTTTAATGATTCGTCACTGTAGAAGTCAGTTTCAATAACTGTTGATAAAGTGTGAGCTCCTTTACCTATTAAGGTGTTAACATGGGTTAACACTTCTTTAGGTAAAAGATACTCTTCTTTATTTTTTAAGTGATTTTTTTCCATTACTCAGCATCTCTTTCTAATGGTTCGGTCAGAATCATTTCTCTAACCTCATCACTTACTTTTACGTCGCTATACATATTGTGTAAGGTTTTATGTAACTCTTCCGCATGAATAATAGATTCATTAATAATATTAATTATTCGATAAGGGTCCGCATTTGATGCTGGTCTTCTATCTTCAACATATCCTTTCCATTCTTTTTCAGTTGATATTGGGACTCTAATAGATGCCCCTCGGTCAGATACTCCCCAACTAAACTTATGTATTGATTGTGTTTCATGTTCACCTGTTAATCTCATATCATTAGATGAACCATAACACTTAATATGTTCCATATGTCTTGATTCGAATATTTTAAAGATTGAATCAAAGTAAGTTTTTCCACCTTCTTCTCTCATTTTTGTATTTGAGAAGTTACAGTGTAATCCCGAACCATTCCAATCACCAGTAACCGGTTTAGGGTGATACTCAATATTAAATCCATAGTCCTCAGACATTTGATTTAATATGTACCTTGAAACCCATAAGTCATCACCTGACTTTAATTTACCTTTTCCTAGTACTTGATATTCCCATTGACCTAACATTACCTCAGCATTTGTACCCGTAATTTCGATACCTGCCATAATACAGTTTTCCATATGTTGTTCAACAAAAAGTCTACCGTTAACCTGACTATTACCAACACCACAATAGTATTTACCTTGTGGTTCAGGGAAACCATCTTTAGGGAAACCAATCGGTTTTCCTTCTTTCATAATCGTATATTCTTGTTCAAATCCAAACCATAAATCAGTTTCATCATCACTATCTAGTAAAGCTCTAGTGTTTGAGTCGTGTGGTAAACCATCAGGATTAAGTACCTCACAAAAGACAAGATAAGAATCCAACATACCTTTATTAAGTGGGTTAGGATATAACCTAACAGGATTTAAAGTACAGTCTGAAAAGTTACCTTCCGCTTGTTTAGTGGATGAACCGTCAAACCCCCATTGAGGACAATCATTTAATGATACTCCATGTAATTTCTTACCTTTTACTTCATGTAATTTAGCGTCAACTACTTTTACCTTGCTTCTTAAGTTTGGTTCGGGACTATACCCGTCCAACCATATATATTCTAACTTTATTTTCATATTATTCTGTTTCTGTTAATTTATCGATTGGTTCGCCGTCACTGATAACTAATTCGTGACATAGTTTAAGTAGCGATTGTTGGTTATCATACAAACTCTCATAGAATTCTTCAGATGTCTCATCATACTTTTCATCCTCCCAATCCATATCATCAAGGGGATTTTCAATATCATTATCCTCTTCTTCCCAAATACATGGAGTACCATCCCTATCTTTTTTAATTACAATAGCACCAATCGGACTGTAAGTTTCATCTTCGTATGTTACTTCAATTTCTACATTCTCATCTAACTTAACACATAGGTTATATAAATGAATAAAGAATTGTTTAGGTGGGTACCATGCCGATTCAATTGAGAATTCACCCTCATCTATAGCATCATACAGTGTAGTCCATTTAGAACCTAAATTTTCATTAGACCATGTGTTCAAAACTCCTCGGTCTTCAGTTAATTCAACTTCATTATAAAATGCCGTTGCAAATGCAGTAACAGGGGAGTCACTATTATTATCATTTACTTTGTCAACCAATGAATCGATTAACTTTGTTACTTCTTCGTTACCTTTAACGGTAACGGCACTTTTTAAATTGTTAGCCATATCTTATTTATTAATATTCGTTTTCTCCGTATGCTAATGGTTGGAAACCACCTGTCTTTGTCCACTCCTCATTTGGTACACCTACCTCAATAGATGAGTCCTCACCTTTATTGCGTGAATCAAAGAACTCATTTTCAACATAAGCCTCTTCCATACATAAATCATATACCGCATCCTCACCATAAACTTCTTTATTAGTTTCGTTCTCATAGAATTCGTATTCATTCCACACATTGTTTTGTAGATAGTTTACTAATTCTTGTTCCGAATCACCTTCATATGGTGGTACACATTTTCTTAATGCTTCTACATTAACCTCAATTGGTTTACTCGCCGATGAGATTGTCCAACTCTCAATTTTACGGACGTAAATTTTTTCTGACATATTTTTATTTATTAATTTAGATTTAATTTAACTCACTAAATTATAATCATAAAAAAAGAGGTAGTCAACCTACCTCTTATACTTTATTTACATTAAAACGGTAAATCAATATTTGTTATCTCATCCATTTCATTATCATTATCCCAAATAAGTATAACACCATCATACAAAGACTTTCGTTTTAGGGTATAACCACTTCGATATACCTTGGTTAGTTCGGGCGTCTGCAATATTTTACTACGATATAGTGAACTAACTTTACCGTCTAAAATCTCTAAAGGTGTTTCCCACATAGTTGATAATTGACTATTTTTACTGCCCATTGATTGGACCCGTTTTACTGTATCACCAATAAATCGATACTCTAATGTCGCCCTTATTTTACTTTCCATATCCCCAACCCTTAACGATATAATAATATTGTTTGGAAATTCGATATACGTTCTAACACAATTTTTTTGAGTTTGAGACTCTTCATTATATTCTTCACTAGTTAATAATACATTGGGGTAATATTCAACCCCCACTAAATCGGTTATAGCTTCACTAACGTTATTTTTAAAATCCTTTCCATAAAATCTAGTCACTTCACCCTTTTTATAGGATTGTAACAATTCCGATAAGTCATAGTGCTCATCAGTAAATTCCTCAGGTGTCTTAAACTTAATTTTAAATAAATGTTTGTATTTATTTTCTAACTCAGTAACCATTCTAAGGTGGTCAATAATTAAATGTAATTTAACCCCCATATTCATTATGGTTACAATCCTTCGTCTATCCTGATTACTTATATTGAAATTAACATTATCGGTCGGTATTTTAAATTCACTTGAAAAATACATATCTCCTTTAGTGAAAACCCCATCGTTTAAGTTATTAAAATAATTTACACCTAATAAATTATATAACTGAACTAAAGTTATAAAATCGATATTATGACCTTCGTTTAATATTTTTCGTACTTTTTTACCTCCTAAATTATTTATAGACATAAATAAAGACACAACATTAATATGTTTCTTTAATAGTTTTTTAGTTATAGATAAATTAGAATATTCCCTATGATTATTAGGGTACTTAAACCCATTCACTTCTAAATATAACTGGTGGAATTTATGTTCTAATTCTTTTCCGTTGATTTTTAATTTAATACCACTTTTATCAATTATGATATTTAAAAACATACTTAGTATGTCATTAGAGAAGTCTCCGTAGTCCAATTTTAATGAATCATTATTTTTAATTCCATCCATTAACGATGAGTCTCTAAGGTTTCTTCTAATTTCTAAATTCAAAGAACTAAAGGGATGGTTATGGAAATCATTAACCCTAATCCTCTTACTTAAAATCATCTTATTTTTTTTACGAATATTACCCGTATAAAAATTCTTACTTTTTAAATTATAAGTTATAAATGTTAAACTTTTTCTAACCCTAAAGAATCTTGAACCTACCCTTCGGTTTCTAAATGTCGTATATAGTTTACATGAAATCTTATCACCGTATTCTTCAACAACAATAATGGTTTTTTCCGCGTCGAGACCAACTCCTATATTAGCGTAGTTTTTTGTGAAATTTTCTTCATTAATATTGGTTTGACCAATTTCTTCCCAATACCCATATTTGTGGTACAATAGATGTTTTTGAGATAAACCATCTTTAATAGAGGTGAGAGTATTATTATCGTTTTTATATTTAACTATGGTAAACTTATCTAATACTTTTTTATAATGTGTAGTCTTTTCGTCCATAGACGTAAAGGTAGTTGAAATAAAATAATAAAAAAAGAGAATTTAGATTATTCCGCCATAGTAATTAGTGTTAGACATTTGGGTCCTATAACCATAAGTTTTTAAGTTATCACTTAGTAAAATATCCCAATCACCATCTTCATAGTCTTTACTACCTAAATAAAGTGAACTAACACAGAAAGGTATTAAATCATTTTGGATTATATGTATACCAAATGTGTTCTCCACGTCCCACACCCCACTCTTACTGTAAGACCTATACAAATCTTTTTCTTTAGAATTAAAATTAACCCAGTCACTCCCTTCTTTATGAATCATAGGTGTTATAATACCTTGACACTCGTTAAGTAATAATTGTATAGATTTAATATTCCTAAAGATATGATTAGATTCCATCATAATAACATAGTCTGTTTTATTATATGAATTTATAAGGAAGTTTTTTCTTGATGTTATTTTTCCATCACTATGCTTAGTAATTTTAAAATCTTTAAATAATTTGGAGTATTTTTTACTAAACATATTAACTTTGTACGTATGTTTAATATCACTATAAGTAATATGAAGTATAGTGTTTTTCTTAGGGTAATTTAAAAACCTAATATGGTCAAAAGTCTGATTGATATCCGGTACTTTCTCATCTAAGAATAAACCAATGGTAATATCATGTGTCATTTCTATAATATTAGATTTATCTTCATCTATTTTTAACGAATTAAAATTCAATGGTTTTTTGAATAATTTTTTATAATAATTATTCAGCTCATTTTTAACTGTCGGACCTCCATTAGCATGTAATATTAATGGGTACTGTTTGGTTACCTTATTAAAGGTTTTACCACTAATAAATGTTAAATCATCTAAAGATTCGTTCATTGTTTGAAACAAAAATTGATTATAATCTAAAATTATATTTTTATCTCCCTTTAAGTCTTCGAAGTATCTTTCAGTATAATATAATTGGTCATCATACTCATTACTCACCTCAACCTCATTAATTAACTTTGAGATGTGGTCGCCGTACCCAATAAACCCACCTGAGTTTAAAAACTTATATTCTGTTGGTGAGTTTGGGTATTTTTCTTTTAATGCCTCATCAGGCCAACATGTTTTTTCAGCGGAGAATACCATTGGTGAATTCATTTCTCTAAATCTCCTAACAATTTCTTTTGGGTCCCCATTAAAAATCACATCATATGAGTCAGTAAAAAGTATAATGTGATTACCTAAGTCAGGATAATCTTGTAATTCTTTTTTAAGTAAGTTAATTTTTTGTGAGCCACCCGGCTTTAGTAATACGCCATTCTTAGCCTCACCACCTGTCCATTCTTGACCTAAACCTAAAATCTTATAAGGTATATTATGGTAATGACATGATTCTCTAAACCTTTCTAACTCTTCGTTATTTTCTGTAGCAACAGTAATAACCATAAATCTATCAATACCATCACTATAATTGTTATCCCTAAAATACACAGACTATCTAATTAATTGTTTATATAATAGAAAGTAAATCATATGAAAAATAAATAAAGTCTACACCACCTATTCTTAGTTTAAACAAATAAGACCAAACGGTGTTTTTTGAAAAATGTCTATAGATATATCCTCTTTATTTACATCATTAACTTTATTTATTTCTAAAATAATATTAATCATTTGTTTTTGAGTTAGTTGTAACTCATCACTCTCCTTTGAATTTTCAATAATTTTATTATATACCTCATTAAAAAAATCGGTACCTGAGGCTTTCCCAATTAAATCATTTAATTCCTGAGGGTTTTCTTTAAAGAATGTTTTAAACTTTGAAAAATATATGTCGATATCAACGTTAGCCATTTTAAATGTTTTTTAATTTAAGGAAACCGAATCATTTTTGACTCATCTTTTAGTTTAGTATTATTCTTTTCTATAAAATTAAATAAAATTGTTAACTATTTCAATAGATTATTTAAAAACTTTGATGTTTTGTTTTTCAATCATTTCTTGTAACTCTTCCGGTATAACAATATTTGGGTTAGAACCCGATAATGTTATTACCGCTAAATTTTTCATCTTATAGTCATTACCAACTTTTTCCGCCATCTCCTTTGGTAGGGATTTTAAATCTTTATTATTCGGTAATGATAAGAACATAAGGTCCTTAAGATTAGAAATTTCTTTTGGTAACTCAGATAAAATTCCGTCAAGGTGTAATGCGTACATTTTATCAAATCTACCAATACTTGGTGGTATCTTTATAACTAAATTAGTGTCCGCTTTGTCACCATATCTATTTCCACTAGTTTTAATAAAGTCTAATCTACCTAAATTATTAGGTAGGTCATCGAAAAACTTATCAAAACCATATAAAGCAATAAATTTAGATGCCGCATCTCTAGGGTATTCAACTGAAATTTCTGTTCCATCCGCATTAGATAATCCCTTCATAAATTCAGGTTTAAAAAATTCTCTTAAACCTTCTTCTTCACCCAATAAAAACTCAACTAGATTAATTTGTCTATCACTAATATCCATAAATTGATTACTAGGAAAATGGAATTGGTATCTATGTTTTGGTAAACCAGAGACTTCACCAACTTCGGTATCAGTCTTATCAACTAAAACATATAATGGACCTTGTTTGATATACGTATTAAAATAAGATAATCCAGGTGAGGATGTACACCAACGAGTTTCCTTGTTTTGTCCACCATAAAAACATGCTGCTTCTTTACCTAAGTCACCTTGGTCCTCAATCATGTAGACATCATATTTACTACCGTTATACACTTTTTTAGCGCCTGGATGGACATCCATCTCTTTTCTCTCAGCTTTAGTTGTTGTAGCCTTTTCTAAGCTAAAATCTTTAACTGTATTAAATAATGTATCTATGGTTAAATTATTAATATCTCTTAATTCAGTATCTATTTTATTTTTAAATCTATCAAATTTTTGGAGGTCTTGAGTTGTTTTATATAAATCTTCAAAGAATAAATCAGATTTCTCTTTTAATTCTTTTTTAAATTGTGGTGTACCGTATTGAGCATCAACCTTAGGTTCAATCTGTAAAAATTGTTTAAGTACCCAATTCACATATTTACCTGCTTTTTTAATATTATCACCGTCTCTACGAGTTGTTGGGTCAGCTAATACAATTTTATTTAATTGCTTAATTGACATTTTGGCTGGTTTAACCTCCTCTCCCTTTTTCTTGGGTTGGGTATACGTCTTCTTCAGAATCTCATATCGACCCTGTTCTACTATCATTTTTTTGATTATGTGATTAAACTTCATATTACTATTCGTTTTCATATAAATATATCGGAAATTAAAAATATTCTATTTTTGTATATCGTTATATACTATAATAGTTATAAATTTAATGTTAGTTGGGTTTTATCCCCTAAATTTTCATCTTTTAAAGTCTTTTTCTCTAACTCGGTAAATCCAGGTATAACATAATTCATTATCAATAACTCGGTACCCTTGTTTTGTTTTTTACCTTTAGACGCTGAAGACGCTTTAGCAAAATCTTTAGCTACCCATACAAATTCATCTTTAGGAAACCAAGTCTCTAAAATTTCAAAATCATAGTAAGATAGCGAAAATTTCCCTTTAATATCTTTTAATGATTCAGCTAACCTTTCGTGGTCATCCCTATCAAAATCATGATTAGAGTAATAGTTCTCAGTTTTCCAATAAGGTGGGTCTAAATAGATGTATGTTTTTGGTGAATCATATTTTTTAATGACATCTTCAAAGTCCATATTCTCAACATGAGTAACCGATAAAAACTTTTTAACCCATTTCTCATTTTTAAGTTTATCTCTAAAAGTTAGAAACTTTGATTTGTATTTACCTTTTAAGTCAATGTAACTTGATGTTTCAGGTTTACTACCGCTAAAAACTTGTGTAAGAATATACGCATACTTCGCAGCAACTTTATAATTTGGTTTATTGTGAATAATAAATGTATCGTCAAATATTTCTTTCTGATATTCATTAAACAGTTCTTTATATTCTGGAGGGGTGGGAAACTCATCCCTTTGTTGACAAGGTATTGCCTCAACTTCTTTAAGTAACTCCTCAGGGTTTTGTATACAGAGAAATAAATTATGGTTAAGTGGGTTAAAGTCGTTATAAACAACTTTCTTAAGATTTGGATACAAATCCAAGTCCATATTATAAAAACACCAGAACATACCTCCAAACGTCTCGACATACACTTCCATATCCTTTGGGTAGTATTCAACTATCCATTTTCCAATTCTACTTTTACCTCCAATATATGATAACATAATTTTCTTTTTAACAAATATAGTAAAAAAAATAAGAAAGGCAAATATTAAACGTAAAAAAATCTCACCGAAGTGAGATTTTAAGTCTATTTTTTAAAGAACTTCACTAATTGTGACTCTAACTTTTCTAATCGTGATTTTAATTTGAGAACTCTAGTTTTAAATAAATTCCAATTTACAGTTGCGAACACACCAAAAGCAAAACCCGCATAAATTTTAAAACCAAATAACCATAATAATAAACCCGCAATTAATCCTACAATACCTTCAATACCGTTTAATAC